>TARA_R110002073_G_scaffold36865_5_pt1 | contig 72553 bp, 55 predicted proteins | sample TARA_R110002073 | Tara Oceans TARA_R110002073 (sample SAMEA4397174) | marine metagenome | biome: Polar Biome; feature: [DCM] deep chlorophyll maximum layer (ENVO:01000326); material: water (ENVO:00002006), including particulate matter (ENVO:01000060) such as... | depth 40 m
AGCCCGGCTCGCATGCGTTCGCTGCTGCGGGACCTCGACTACCTCGTGGAACTCGAGTGACCCGTCGCCTGCCGCCCGCTCTCGTGGCCCTGACGCCGGGGACCTGCACGGCTGCCATGGGGGCCGAGCTCGTCTCGCGCGTCGCATGCGCGGTCCAAGGCGGGCTGCAGGGACTGCTGCTCCGCGAACCTCTGCTCGATGATCTCGCCTTCCTGCAACTGGCCGAACGATTGCGGGACGTGATGAAGGAGGGTTGGTTCGGGATCCACGACCGGGCGCATCTCGCCCTCGGGTTGCATGCCGATGCCCTGCATCTCGGGTTTCGCTCCTTGGCAGCCACCGAAGCTCGACGCGTGGTGGGCGCGGACGTCACCCTCGGCGTGTCCGACCACGCGAACGACGGGCCGGACCATCTGGTGGATGCGGACTACCGCACGTTCGGTCCGATCCAAGCGACGCCCTCCAAAGCGGGCGTGCTCGAGCCCGTTGGGTTCGAGGGCCTGGGCGCGGCCTGTGCGGCGCACCCGCTCCCGACCTGGGCTCTGGGTGGATTGAACCCAGAGCACGCACGCGGCGTTCGTACGGCGGGCGCGCAAGGTGTGGCCGTCCTGCGTGGCATCTTGGGGGATCCCGATCCGGCCGGGTCCGCGCACGCTTATCGAACCGCCTGGGACGAATCTTCATGAATCGAAGCCAGATCATCGTCTGGATGCGCCGCGCGACCTGGATGACCGCCTTGGTGGGGGGCATGTACCTGTTCCTGCGGTTCGACACGATCCAGCTCGAAGAAGGGGTCAGCCCCATCTTTCGTTACGGGCACGGGGATCGTCTGCTGGTCGATCTGCGGTTCGACGACCTGGCCGAGGGCAACGCGGTCGTGGTGCGCGGGTCCGACCAAGGGCTGCACCTCGTGCTCATCGAAAGGATCGATCCCGAGCAAGGGGTCTGGGTCCGGGTCGATCATCCCGAGGGCTACTCCTCGGAGTCCCAGGGCTGGCTCTCCCACGACGCGGTCCTGGGTCGCGTGGTGCTCGCCCTTCCCTGGTGACCGGTCGCTCGCCAGCGCGAGTCAGAACGGCAGCGACAGACTGAACCGCGCGCCCACAGGGGTCGGCTCGAGCAACAGGTCGCCACCCAACGCCCGAGCCAGGTCGCGCGCTAGGGCCAGGCCGAGGCCGACCCCGGGCGCCGCGTCGCTCTCATCCCGTCCCGCTCGGTCGAACGGCCGGAAGACATGCCTGCGCATCGCGGACGGCACACCCGCGCCTTGATCGGCGAGCGTCAACGTGAGCGCATCGGGAGACGCCTGCACCTCCAGGCGCAACGGTTCGCCCGTTGCGGACCGCCCGTACTTGCAGGCGTTGTCGACGAGGTTCGTCAGGACCTGCAAGACCGCGTCAGGATCGGTGCGCACGATGCGCCCCTTGTCCAGTGAACGACCTTGCGGGGGGGCGTGCACGTCCAGGTTCCAGCCAGCCGCATCGCATGTGCGTTCGAGGGTCGGGACGCAACGTTCGAGCAACCCAGAGATGGAGATGGCCTCGATACCCGCCGGACGACGACCTTCCTCGAGGCGCGCATAGGCGAGCGCGTTCTCGACCAGACCTGCCAAGCGCTTCGATTCGACCTCCAAGGTGGACAGGTACTCCGCGCGACGCTCCTCGGGAACCATGCCGAGGGACAGCATCTCGCTGTACATCTGGAAGGTGGTCAACGGAGTGCGCAACTCGTGGGTGACGGCGGACGTGAAGCGTCGGTGCTTCTCGCCGTAAGCGACGGCGGAACGTAGCCCGAGGACCAGCCCGCTGAGCGACAGCAGCCCAAGGGCCCACATGGCCACAAGCGTCGTCCGCGTGCCGCGTGACAGTCGCGGCTCGACGACGGGGCGCTCGACCTGATAGCGAGCCGGGATGCCGGCCAGCAACGCGCCCGTTTGGTCCGGATCCACAGGCACGGGCGACGTGGGGATCAGGCGGCCCTCAGGGAACAGGTCATAGGCTTGCCCGAGAAGCTCGGGTTCCAGCTTGGTCCAGTCCAGCTGAAAGACCTCGACTCCGTATTCGGTGGCCCGGCCCAGGAACAGCGTCGTTCGGCCGTCCTCCTGGTGCCATACCGGAACCGGTGCCGGTGCCTGGTCCACTTCGCTCGCTCGCTCCTGCTGGAGTGGGTTGTTCTCCAAGACGATCTGGGCCCGACGCCCGTACTCGGCCTGGCTGCGTCCCTTGCCCTTGAACTTGTTGTCGCTGCCACTCCTGCTGTTCAGGCTCTTGCCGCGATTGTTGTCTTCGATCAGATCGACGATCACGTTCGGGTCGTACTCCTGGAACCCGTTCAGCAGTGCTTCCTGGACTTCGACGGGCGTGAGCTCCCCCGGCTCGTTGTAGCCGTTGTCCAGGTTCACGGCCCAGTTCGACACCGTCTGGTTCTGGGCGGCTTCGACACCATCCTGATCGGTGGACGGCTCGACGCCCGCCTGGAACGGTCCCAGCAGAGACGCGGACAAGCTTTGCGTCGTGCCCAGGTCGTTCTGGAACTGGCCGGCTGCTGCTGTTTGCGGCTCGATCTGCTCGTAGCGGGGCGTCTGACTCAACGCGCGGGCCAGGATGGCGGCGAGGCGGGTCTCCATCCGCCACAGCGCACGGTCCAGATCGTCCTGGAACTCGTTCTCGGCATCGGACACCTGTTGACTGCGGTCCCGGGCGACGAGCGCGAAGGTCGCCACACCCGTACCAGCCAGGGCGAGCAGGACCGCGGCAGAGACCAGCAGGAAGCGACTGCGTTGCGGCCTCATGCGAGAACCACCTCGACCTTCTCGGCCAGCATGTAGCCCGTGCCCCGCACCGTCACGACGACCTCGACCGCCACACCGTCGTGCAGCAACTTCTCACGCAGTCGCACGACGGCCATGTCGACCGTGCGCGTGTCCAGGCCGCGCGGATCGACCCGCCAGACATGGCGCAGCAGCTCGTCGCGGCTGACGGCCCGGTTGGGGGACCGTGCCAGATAGGTCAGCAACTCGGCTTCGCGTTCCGTGAGTTGCCGCACTTCGGAGCCTGCGTGAACCTCGCGTCGTTCGAGCTGCACCTCGAGTCCGCCGGCCCGCACGCCCGCCACGTCCTGGGGGCGTTCGGCGGAACGGCGCAGGACCGCCTCGACGCGTGCCAGCAGTTCCGTGGAGCTGAAGGGCTTGACCACGTAGTCGTCCGCTCCGTTCTTCAGGCCACGCACGCGGTCCTCCTCGGAGCCGCGCGCCGTCACCAGGATGACCGGCAGCCGCGGTCGAGCTCGACGCAGCTCCGGCAGGAACTCGATGCCGTCCAGGCCGGGCAGGACGACATCGAGCAGCACGAGATCCAGGTCCGCGATCAGGAGCGTGCGGCGCGCACTCTCTCCGTCGGCGCACTCCAGCACGCGATATCCGGCGAAGGACAGGCTGTCGACCAGCCCGCGCCGGATGGCGGGGTCGTCCTCGACCACGCAGATCGTCGTGTTCCGTGCCATGACCAGAGCCTACCAGTCCGAACTGCCGAGAACTTCCGTGCGGGTCGACTTGAGGGTGTCGTTCCGAATCAAGATGGTCTTCCCGTCGCGCTCCAGCAGGATCCGGGTGGGGAAGGACATGAGCCCCGCCTGACCAGCCTGGCCGAGCTCGTGCAGCAGGTCGCGGTACGCCTGATCCACGGGCATGATCTCCTGGTCCGGCGTCTCCAGATTCCTCTTGGCGCCGGGGCCCAGCAGGCGCCCGTCGATCCAACCGATCGCGCGTCGGAACAGAGCTCGGTCGGCCATCGGCTGCACGTCGAAGAACTCCCGACGTGCGTTGTCGGCGGTCCACACGGGGTTCGAATAGGACTGCTTCGACTTGCCCTTCATCTCGTTCCAGTTCCGACCCTGGTTGACACCCGCGCTGCCGCTGCGATCGTTCAGCGTACGCCCGGCCAGCAGGTCCTTGGTGCGTCGACTGTTGTCGTCCCAATCGCACAGGTCCGTTTGCTGCTCTCCGAGGAACGCCGTGTATTCGCTGATGATTCCGTAGCGCAGGGACAGGCGCAGGATCTCCTCGGCCAGTTCGGCCGTACGGGGGTCGACGGTAGCGGCGGCGACGTTCGCCGGATCGGCACCGCGCTGACGCACTTCGTCCATCAACACCGCCACACGGCGGGCCGCCCACAGATTGGGGATGTAGGCGGCGCGCGGATTGGCCTTCGTCGGAACGAGGGCGACCTGGCGCGACACGGGTTCGCCGTCCAGCGTTCCGGTGAGCACGAAGTTGAGCTCCACGTCCTGGCGATAGCGTCCCATCAGGATCAGCGGCTCCCCCTCGTAGACGTCCGGAATCGGACGCGGGAGGATGTCCTGGACCAGGTGATTGGCGGGCTTGCCTTCGGCGTCGTAGACGGCCAACTGCACGTCCAGGAGACGAGGTCCGCGCAGGCGCTGGAAGACCTGGGTCACGGCGCGCTCGACGTCCTCGCCAGGTACGACGTAAGTGGTCGTCCCGCGGCTCACATCACCGATCGCATCCAGGAGTGGCGCGTTCACATCGAAGCCCACTCCGAACGGGAAGATGCGTCGCCCGTGCACGTTCACCGTTCGCGCGTTCTTGCGGATCGTGGCCTCGGCCGTCTCTCCGACGGTGGCGAGGCCATCGGTGAGGAACAGCACCAAGGGCAAGCACTCGCTGGCAGGCGGGGTCGCCAGGCATTCGATCAACGCTTGGTTGAGGTTGGTGCCTCCGCCGGACGTCAGACCCTCCAAGTAGACGTAGGCGTCCCGGAGCGATTCGCGCGAGACGAGGTGCGGCTGGGAGCCATACTGTTTGACTTCTTCCGAGTAGTCGAAGATCCGAAACGTCTCCCCGTCCCGCAATCCGGCCAGCACCTGCTTGGCAGCGGCGCGCGCTTGCTCGAACTTCTCGCCGGTCATCGAACCGGAACGATCCAGCACGAGGGTGACCTCACGACGCACCTGGCGTGCTTCCCCGGGCGGCGCGATCGCCGGCTGGGACAACAGGACGAAGTGTCCTCCCGGCCCATCCGGATCGGCATAGGCGGTGACCGCTGCCGGCAGAGGTCCGTCGGCGACCAGGTAGCTGAAGCGCAGCGGCCCCGGTTGGTCGGTCGTGGCCCCTTTCGTCAGCTTCGCCACGATGCGCTTGGGCTCGTGGATCACCGGCCAAACTTCGTGGCTGGGACAATCGAAACCGGTGAGTGCGAAGCGGTCCTGGATCTCCACCCGGACCGACCACGGCACGCGCCGGGACAGCAGTTCACTGCGCGGAAGAACGTAGTCCACTTGAACCCCACGGCGCGGCAGGCGGTGCTCGAAGACGATCTGGATGGATGAGGTTCCGGGTTGCACGGTCAACCCCGAGGCGCGCAGGACGGAACCTCCGACGAACTCCAGGAGTCCCGGCCCGTGCGTCGCGAAGGCATCCTTCAGGAGGATCGCCTCGGCCTCGTCCGCCTCCAGGATCGTCGATTCGATGGCCGAATGCGGTGCGCCGAAGCTCACGGTGTGCGCATCGAGGGGGAGCGCCAGCATCAGATCCACCTGGCGCGGACTCTTGACCGAAGAGTTCAAGCTCGTGGTCAAGGTGGTGGTCGCCTTGCCGTCCTGGATCCGAACGTCGGCATGCACGTTCTGGATGCTCAGCCCGGAAGTCGCTCCCCCCAGGATCCCCATCTGGGGCATCACCAAGGGCGTCACCTTCGCCACGGGTTGGGTCGGCCGGGCCTTGGACGACGAACGAGCCGGGTCGCCCGCGATGAGGGGGGCGCTCAGGACAGTTGCTGCAACAGCAGCGGCGAGGAGTGCGATGCGTTTCGATCTCGACATGGTTCGGTTCTCCGTGGATGGGTCGTTGACAGGAAAGCGAACGTACGCACCACGAGCTTCCGAGCGGGTCACGGGCCGGTAACGGCAGGTGGCAGGAGGCCCCCATGGGTGCCCTGGGTAGCATGGGTGCCATGGCTTGGGACGAGGACGATCTGCACCGCTGGATGGGCAAGCACCTGGACGCACCCTTGGGCGCCCGGGGTCACGACGCTTTCGTGCTGACCACGGCGGGGCGCTCGGCCGTTTGCGTGGACGCTTGCGTCGAAGGCGTGCACTTCCTGCCGTCCGCACGACCCGTGGCCATCGGCCGCAAGGCAGCCGGCCGTCCGCTCTCCGATCTGGCGGCGACGGCGGCGACACCCCAGGGACTTTGGTTGGCGCTGCGGGCGCCGCGCGAAGCCCATGCGCGACACCTGCGGGCGATCGTGCGCGAAGTCGACCGCGCGGGTCGCGCTCACGGAGCACCGCTGCTGGGCGGAGACCTCACCTGTGCGCCCGGCTCGCTGGGACTCACGGTGACGGCCGTGGGACGCATGCTCGGCAAGCGGCGGGCGCCCCATCGTGCCCGGGCCCGGCAGGGTCAGGAGCTCGTGCTGACGGGACCCGTTGGGGGTTCCGGTCTCGGGCGACATCTGGCCCTCGAACCGCGGTTGGCCGAGGGACGCTGGCTGCACGCGCAAGGCGCGACCGCACTCATGGACGTGTCCGACGGGCTCGCCCGCGATGCCTTTCGCCTGGCACGTGCCGCGGGCGTACGCATCGACCTGAACCTCGAGGCGATCCCGATCCACGACGATGCACGGCGCGCAGCCCGCCAGGATCGCCGCACCGCGCTGGACCATGCTCTGCGGGACGGGGAGGATCACGAACTGCTCGCCACCGTTCCTCGAACGAGCTTGGCACGGTTGCTGAAGACGTGCCGGACGCGCTGTCCGGGACTGACGCACATCGGTTCGGTGCGGCCGGGCTCGGGCCTCTGGATGGGCGTCGGCCAGGACCTGCACCGTTGGAACGAAGAAGGTGGGTGGACGCATGGACGCTGACGCCCGCGCTCTCCGATCCCGCGCCTATGAATCCCGCAGCCCCGGAGCCACCGAGGCTCTCGCGCGGAACATCGGGGAGGGCCTTCACGAAGGCACGCTCGTGACGCTCGACGGCGACCTGGGAGCGGGGAAGACGTGCTTCGTTCGGGGCCTCGCGATGGGCCTCGGCGTCCAGGACGACGTGGCCAGTCCGACGTACACCCTGATGCAGGAGCTCGGCGGGGGACGCCTGCCGCTCTATCACTTCGATGCCTGGATGGAGGGCCGCGAAAAGGCCCTGTTGGCCGATGGCGGAGACGCCTGGCTCAGCGGAGACGGTGTGGCCGTCGTCGAGTGGGCCGACCGCATCCGCGCTCACCTGCCGGAGCCTCGCCTGGAGATCCGGCTTCAGCATCGGGCGGAATCGGTTCGAGGCATTCGGCTGTCCGTCGTGGGGGAGCCGGATGGCGGCCCACTGACCGACCTGCTGCGCGCGCTGCCCCCGATCCAGGACCTCGCGCCGGAAGTCGCCGAAGAAGGGCGAACGGGGTGAACCCGGTGAGCCAGAGAGCGTTGGTGGGGCATTGAAGGTGCCCTGGGACCACAGGGAGGACCCCCTCGAGGCCCTCCGCGACGGAAATCCGGGGCCTTTCGAGGCCTTCGTTCGCTCAGAGACTTCCACGTTCCTGGCCTTCTTCCGGCGCCTCGGCGCTCGCCCGGCCGAAGCGGAGGACCTGACCCAGGACACCCTGCTCAAGATGTTCCGCCACGCTTCTGGATACCAGCACCAGGGCCGTTTCACGGCCTACGCCTTCCGGGTCGCACGCAACGCGTGGATCGATCGGGCGCGTCGTCGCGGTGCTCGGCCCCAGGAAGCCGTCGGAGGCACGGACGAGGAGAACCTTCGCCCGGATCCGATCTCCACCCGCGAGGAAGAGCCCGGGGTGGCGCTCACACGCCGGGACGAGGCCGATCGCCTCAAGAGTGCACTGGCCGAGCTGGGCGAACCGCACCGGCTGGTCTTCGAACTCGGCGTCATGCAAGACATGCCTTACGCCGAGATCGCCTCGCTGCTGGAGGTCCCGATCGGTACGGTGAAGTCCCGGATGTTCCACGCCGTCCGCAAGCTGCGCCAAGTGCTGGGGGAGCCCCTCGATGCCTGACTCCAACCGAACCCCGAACGACCGACCCGATGTGGGCGAATCCCAAGCCTGGACCTGGAAAGGCTGGGACGAGGAGCGTCTGCTCGAGTTCGTGCTGAACGAGGCGCCCGACGAAGCGGAGCGCCGCGAGGTCGAGTCCGACCCGACGCTCTCCGCCCACGCACGGGACTTGAACGAGTTCCTGGGCCAGGTGCGCAGCGCCTTGACGCTTCCCGAAGAACTGGGTTCGCGCCCGCTCCGCTCGACGCGACGTGTCACCGAGAGTGTGCTCGAGCGCACCACGCGCGAGGACCTGTCCTTCCGCGGAGACCTGCGCGTCTTCGGCTCCTACGTGGGTCGGCGCTTGCGCCAATCCGGTTGGCTGCGCCTCGCCGCCGCCAGCTTGCTCGTCCACGTGATCGGGGTGCCGGTCGTCATGGCCTACGTGCTTCTGCATGAACCGGTGCGCCCCAGCGAGCTCACGATTCACATCGCCGAACCCGTCGTGGAATTCCCCGATCTCGCACCGGAGCCGTTCGATTACGTCCGGACCTTCGACCCGACGCACCCCCAGTACACCGCACCCGACGAACTCAGCTGGGATCGCCAGTTGATCCGCAAGGGATTGCCGGAGGCCTCCGGTCAACCGACGTCCGCCGTGACGGAGCTCCTGGCCGCCCGCTCCTTGGATGCGCGCGGGCAGTCCCACGCTGCGGTGCCGCCTTCCGAGGATCCCCTGGCACGCATCGTCCATGCCGAGTGGGAGCTCGATCGCTATTCCCGAGGTTGGAGCACGGCGGGCGAGGTGGAACTGGCCCTGGCCATGCTGCCCCCGGGTTCGGACGACCCCGTCGGCCTGCTCTCGCTGGCCGCCATCGCGCGGGCCGAGTCCTACGGTCTGCTCGGGTCCGAGGCCCGCGATCGGTTGAGGCGGGCTCGCGACTCCTTCACGAGTGGCACGGACCTGCTCCAGGGCCGCCGCGCTGGGGGACCCGCTGGACCGGCCTGGAGGGCTCACTTGACGGAAGCCCTCGAGACCCTCGGGATCGACGATCCGATCGCGCGCGCCTGGCGCTGAGTCCGGATCCTGAACCAGACCGGTCGAGGGACGGCCGACCGGCCCGGCACGTTCCCTTTCCGCAAGAAGACAAGCTCCCCGTCCTGGGGGCGTCGGCGGCCTCCGGTTGGGCTAAAGTCTGCGGTTCATGCTGCTTCCGCTCCTCCTTCTGTTCGGACCTTCCGTGCCGCCTGTGTGCACCGTCGTCCAGGACGATCCGACCCCAGCTCCCGTCGACCTGGATCCCGAGGGACCGGACGTGCCGGTTCTCGAGCTGGACCTCAAGCACGCGGAGGAGCTGGCTCTCCTCAACAACCTGCAGCTGCGCAGCGCCACGTTCGACGCGATGCGCGCTGACTTCATGCACCTGGGAAGTTGGGGCGACTTCGATTGGACGCTCAATCAATCCCTCACGTACAGCGAAGATGACATCCCGTCCTCGAACTCCCTCGCTGGTGCCGCGGTCATCGAGTCGAGCTCGACCCGCTACTCCCTGGACCTGACCCGCCCGTTGGCCACCGGTGGCTCGTTCCAAGCCGCCTTCAACGCCAGCGAACAGGCGACGAACAGCATGTTCGCCTTCGCCTCGGAGCAGGTGAACTCGTCCCTGCAGTTGACCTTCACGCAACCGTTGCGCCGGGGCGCCTGGAGCGAGTACGCAACGTCCAGCCAGAGGGAGAACGACTTGAGCTGGCGCCTCAGCGTCGAACAGGAGCGGGCTGCCCGCCAGGACCTGATTCTGCGGGTTCGGAACGCGTACTGGGATCTGGTCGCCGCCGAGCAACAACGAGAGGTCGCGCAGTCGTCCCTGGACCTGGGTCTCGAGCTGCTGGAGAAGCGACAACGCGAGCTGGATGCGGGTGTTGGCACGGAGGTTGAGGTGCTGCAGGCCCGCACGGAGGTCGCGACCCGGATCGAGGCCCTGCTGCGCACCGAGAACGACGTGCGCCAGCGCGCCGACGACATGAAACTGATGCTCTTCGATTCGGACGAGGCCTCCACCTGGGCACGTCGGTTGGTCCCGACGACCCCGCTTCCCGAGGGCACGGAGACCGATCAGGTGCCTTCGTGGAGCCAAGCCCTGATGACGGCCACCGACCGGCGTACCGAACTGCGACAGGATCGTGTGCGCATCGACATCGCCCAGGTGCAGCATTCCCGCACACTTTCGGAGCAGCTCTCCGGCCTGGATCTGAACGTCAGCGCCTCCAGCGATGGGGTGGACCGCAATCACAACTCCTCTCTCAGCGACACGCTGGGTTTCGAGTTCCCCGGATGGTCGGTGGCGCTCACCTACAGCATGCCCATCGGCAACCGACGCGCGAATTTCGCGGAACGGGCAGCCCGCATCGCCGTGCGCCAGGCCGTCCTGAACCACGATCGCAACGAGTTGCAGGTGGTGGCCGACGTGCGCAAGGCCGTGCGTGACGTCTACTACCGAGCGGAAGCCGTGAGCGCGTCCAAGCAGAGTCTCGAGCTGGCGCGACGCCAGTTCGAGGTCGAGCAGGACCGGTACGACGAAGGGCTCTCCACCAATTACCAGGTTCTCGAATACCAACGAGATCGGGTCGAAGCGGAATCGAACGAACGTCAGGCGCGCGTCGAGCTCGCCAAAGCGAGGGTCGCCCTCGACAGTGCCCAGGGGATTCTGGGCGAGAGGACTTCCCCATGAGCACCACGCAACCTACGACGGACACGAGCGGTGGCGGCATTGGCCTCTGGCTGGCAGGCGGATTGATTCTCCTGCTGGGCGCGCTCGGCGTGCGTGCCATGCTCCACGAAGAGGTGGTCGTCGAGCTGACCCTCGAGGAGCAGTACCGCCAACATCCCCGACTGCGTCACCTCGAATTCGGTGGCTGCGAGTTCGGGCGTACGTTCGATGCCGACACGTCCGACATGGTTTCCGTCCTGGTGTCCAAGCTGGACGGACGCGGGGGGCGCGATGCCCTCGAGATCGCCCGCACCGAGGTCGCCGCAGCCGGCGCTGCCGCGATCGAACCGCTCACGCGCATGTTCGACCAGGTCTTCTCGGATCCGTTCCGGCAAGGCGTCGTCCAGAACATCTTGGGTGCTTGTGCCCTGATGGAGGACGACTCGGGCCTGGAGATCATGCGACGTGGACTGGACCACCCGAGTGACGCCGCGCTGCTGGCCGCCGTCGACGGGCTGCGTGTCCGCGGTCAAGCGATCGACTACGATCGATTGAAGCAGCGATTGGTCATGACGCGCTCCCCTGGCTCGCGGAACTCGATCTCCGCCGCCATGGCGTACGTGGACCTACAGGCACTCCTGATCGACCTGGCCGGTTGGATCGAACGCAGCGAGAACGTCGACCTCTATCCCGGCCTGACCAAGAAGGCTTGTGGCGCGACCGAACCTGAGATGGTCGCCAAGTTCTTGAGTCTTCGCAGTTCACCGGCACTCAGCCCGGTCCAGCAGTGCTACTTGATCGCACCGGCTGCCAGGGACGGGAACCTCGCGGCGCTCCAGGAACTGATCGAGACCACGGCGGACTCCCACCCCGCCCGCGCCCGCGCTGCCATCGAAGCTCTGGGCTTCGTCGGGCTCGGACAGGAGGTCCAGACCGCCTTCTTGGATCACCCTGGGCCCAAGGTGCGGCTCGCTGCCGCCGAAGTTCTCGCCGCCTACGACGACTACGAGGCGATCCTGCCGGCATTCGAGCGCGGTTTGAACGACCAGAGCGTCGAAGTGCGCACGTTCGTCCGCCGATATCTCGTGCAGCAAGGCCATGAGCACGCGATCGCGATGTGCATCCAGGACCTGCGTGGGGACAAGTTGGGTCGCTCGACCGCGATCCAAGACCTCATGGCCGAGTGGGATCTCAACTCCGGAGTTCCGGAGCGTGCCTTCCAAGCCCTGAAGGCCCGCGCCGCGGAGCCTGCGACCGCGAAGGACCGGAACGACCTGATTCGATCGATCGGGTTCATCCCGCTTCGTGAGGCCGCGGAGTTCGTCATGGCGCAGTACGACGTCCTTCCGCCCACCATTGGACACCTCGATTCCTTCGAGTGGTGTTGTGGTGCCGTCTTCAACACGGGGGAAGCGGGAATGCAGTTGCTGCGTGAGCTCTACGCCGCAGAGACCGACCCGATGAAGCGCATCGCCCTGATCCAGTACATCTGGCAGGACAAGGCGGAGGCTTCGCTCGAGGTCATGCTGGAAGCGTTCCTGGACGAAGCGACCAACCCCTACGAGCGTCTGTTCCTGGCGGACCGCATGATTCGCATCGGCCCGGCCACACGACTGGCGCCGATCATCAAGCGCACGTATCTGGGAATCACGCACCCCGTGGTGCGTCCCGCTCTGCAGTGCATCCTGTGGTCGTTCTACGGCGACCATTACCAGGACTCCTAGAGTTCGCCCACGCGGGTCCAGGCGCTACCCTCTCCAGGATGCCCCCGCGCCCGTTCCCTCAGCCGCTGCTTGCGGCACTGCTCCTCGTCCTGGGCCTGACCCTGTGTGGGTGCGGTGGCGAGGACACCCGCGCCGCCTCGTCCGGTGCCATTCCCGCACCCGATCCGGCGCTGCGTCCCAAGGCACCTGCCCGCGTGCTTCCGGACACGTCTCCCAAAGTCACGCCTCCGATCGAAGCCCTGTTGGGTCGGATGTCCCCGGACTCCAAGGGCGACGATTGGCCGACCGAGTGGTTCGCCGAGTTGACCGAAACGTTGTTCGTCGCAGCCCTTGGCGACGCTCTGAACGGGAACCCGACCACGTTGCTCGAGAGGTGCAGCGACAACGCGCGCGCATCGCTCGTGGGAGGCGAGCGAACGATGCTGCGCCGGGATGCGCATGTGACCGCCTACCGAAGCGGGGCCGCGACCAGCCTTCCCGTTCCGATCGCGGAAGGCATCGAGCAGTGGCGCATGGCCCTCGAGCTGTCCGGGCCCGTACGCGCGGAAGGCTGGGTGTCCGCGAGCGAGCGGGATTCTGAGGCCGGTACTTTCCGTTGTCGACTCGAGCTCGAGGTGGTGCACTTCGCCACGCGCGAACAGCACGCCCTGTCCCTCGATGTGCTCTGGTCCGTGCAGGGCGGGCTCAAATTGACCGCGCTCATCGGCCGCGGCGGACAATCGGTGCGCGTGACCGGGATCGGGTACCGGGATGTGAGCGACCTCGTGCTCGATACGACCGACTTGGGACGCAGCACGACCGGCGCGGTCGAACTGGTCGATCGATTCGACCGCTCCGTACCGTTCTCCGAGGCCTTCCTCGGCATGCACGGCGTCGGCGTGGGGGACCTGAACGACGACGGACTCGAGGACCTCTACGTCGCACGCCGCGCGGGCGAGGCCAATGCCCTGTTGCTGCGCACCCGCTCGGGTTCCTGGGTCGATGCGCCTATCGGTCATGGCGCTGATCTGCTCGATGGAACCAGCGGCGTGCTGGTCGTGGACCTCGATGGCGATGGAGCGCGCGATTTGGCCCTCGGTGTGGCGGACGAGCTCGTCGTCCTGTGGAACGACGGGCACGCCCGGTTCCCGCACCATACGCGCCTGCAGGCCGGCGGCGGCGCGAACGTGAACAGCATCCTCGCGCACGACTTCGATGGCGACGGGGATCTCGACCTGGTCGATACGCGCTACTTCCGTGGCGACCGCAACGCCTCGCCACCGACGCCGTACCACGATGCGCAGAACGGTGCCGCCAATGTCGCGTGGGCCAATCGAGGCGAGCGCACGTTCGAGGACGTGACCACCGAACTGGGGTTCGATCAGGGCAACGATCGATTCAGCCTCGCGGGCATTTGGGACGACTTCGCCGGGGACGCCGCCCTGGACCTGTACGTCACCAACGACTTCGGTCGCAACACGCTCTACGTCGCTGAGGAAGGTCGCTTCCGGGAGGCCGCCGCCGAGCACGGCATGGAGGACCAGGCCGCCGGCATGGGCGCGACCGTTTCCGATGTGAACGGCGACGGACACCTGGACCTGTACGTCTCCAACCTGCACGCCGCCTCCGGTTCGCGCATCACGGCGCAGTCACGCTTCCTGGCCGGCGCCCCTCTGGAGGCAAGGGCCTCGTTCCCGCGCCACGCACGCGGCAACACCCTGTTGTTGGGGCGTGGGGACGGACGGTTCCGCGACGCGACGGACGATGCGGGCGTCGCGCACGCAGGTTGGTGTTGGGGCGCGATCTTCACGGACGTGGACGGGGACGGTCGGGCGGATGCGTTCGCACCGAACGGGTTCCTCAGCGGTCCGGACACCGCAGAGGTCGAGGGCTTCTTCTGGCGCGTGGCGGTACCCTCGTCTCCGTTGCACCCGCCCGCCAGTGGCGACTACTTGCAAGCCTGGCAGGCGTGCTCTCACGCGACCGAACACGGCGGCCGATCCTGGAGCGGACACCAACGGAATCGGTTGTTCCTGAACACCGGGAACGCGCGTTTCGTGGATGCGTCGGCCGTCCTGGGTGTGGACCATCTGGACGACGGACGATCCGCGGTTCGGCTCGATCTCGATGGCGATGGTCGCCAGGACCTGATCACCCGCAACCGAACGCTGCCGCTCGTTCGCGTGCTCCACAATGAAGGCACGGGCGCCGCGGCCTGGATCACGCTCGAAGTGTCCCAGCCAGGCCCCAACACCGAGGCCGTCGGTGCCCAGGTGGTCGTGCGCTCGGAGCAGACCTCGCAGGCCTTCCGCGTGCGCGCTGGGGAGGGCTACCTCGCCTCACCTTCCAAGAGGATTCAGGGTCACCTGGCTCCGACCGTGACCTCTGTTCACGTGGACGTGACCTGGCCCGATGGAGGCACGTCCACCTTCGGCCCACTCGCAACGGATCGCGCCTGGCACCTGCCACGGGACGGCGAACCCAGCCGCATGGATGGGTTCGCTGCCCTGCCGGGTCCTCCGACCGCAACGGAACCCTGCCTGCCAGTCCCGGTCCATCGAGTCCCAGCCATCGACCCGATCGACGTGCGCCCCCTGCGCCTGCCCAGTTTCGAGGGCCGCGACCTGAAGGTGGGCGATCTGCGAGGCAAACCCACCGTGCTGTTGCTCTGGGGCTCGTGGCACGACGACGCGTGCGACCTGCTCGCTGCGTTCGCGGATCAGGTCGAGGCGCAGGACATGCACGTGATCCCGTTGAGCCTCGACCTCGCACCCGGCCAGGAATGGGCGCGGGCCTACGCCGAGCATCGAGGATTCGTGGGCCAAGGCGGACGCCTGGACCAACGCGGACGCATGTTGCTCGCGTGGTGGATCGCGTCGTGGATCGGAGGCCAGAGGGACCTCCAACTGCCGGCCGCGATCCTGATCGATTCCGAAGGACTGGCGCGCTGCCTCTACTTGGGAGAGGTCGATCCCGAACAGGTGGCGGCGGACGCGGCGACCTGCGCCCGGGGCGAATCGTTGCTCACAGGACGATGGATCCGCGGGCAACCCCGGCGAGACACCAGCGCCGTCGTGGACGCCCTGCGGCGCAACGGCGAGATCGAACTCGCCGATGCCTGGGAGCGCTGAACCCACTGCGGGGTCCACTGCTGGGTCCGCGCCGCGTTCGCGGGCCAGGGCGAACTTGCGGTCAACGCTGAAGCGGAACCCAGTCGTTGCCCTCACCCGGCTCACCGAGTCGAGCAACCTCCAGGTCGATCCCGCTCCACCCCGCGCCGTTCGAACACCATTCGAGGGCTCCGGCAGCACCGCTGCGGTAGGCCACGCGCCCGGTTCGACCTCGGTCGAGGGGCCACGCATGGATCTGACCGGCGTGCATCGTGAAACAGTAGCCGTGATGGACGATCACCCCGGCCGCATCACAGGACCGCACGTCCCGCATCCGGTGTTCCAACCTGGGCGCTGCTGCCAGGAGAGCCTGGATGGACGGATTCGGATCGTCCGCGTGCTTGTCCAGTTCCGATCCGAACAGGGCGACGGTCGCTTGGGCGTCTCGCTCGTTCCCATGGACCGCGAACCCGCGCAACCGCGGCAGTGAGACCAGGCAGACGACGACGGCCACCGCCAGCAGCAACGAGACGTCCAGCCAGAGGGGGTCCCGGCGGTGGGTGGGCCGGCCCTTGGACGGTGCGGTGGCGGAGTTCGAGGTCATGATGGTGCGGGTTCGGCGCCGGAGACGGGCAGAAGACTGGAAGCTAGAGATCCCGGACCTACGATTCAAACCCCATGACCCAGGCTCCGGATTCCTCCCGCCCCGACTTCGGGGGCACCGGCCGCGGCCCTCGCTGCGCGGACCTCCCGTACGTGATGCGGGAAGCCGCCCGCATCGTCGGCCGGCGCCTCGCCATGCGCGGGTTCCAGGGCTGGATCGTCGGTGGGGCGGTGCGCGATCTGATCCTCGGCCGGCCGGTCAAGGACGTCGACATGGTGAGCGCCGCGACCCCCGACGAGGTGGAGGGCCTCTTCGAGAACCTGATCTCGGTCGGTCGATCCTTCGGCATCCTGGTGATCCCGGTCCAGGTGCCTGCCGAGGACGGCGGTGGGGCGGCGACCCGCGTCGAGGTGGAACTCGCCACGTTCCGCACCGAGGACGACTACGCCGACGCCCGTCACCCCGACACCGTGAAGTTCGCCAAGACGGTCGGCGAGGACGCCGTGCGCCGCGACTTCACCTGCAACGCGCTGTATCTGGATCCGCTCGACGACACCTGCGTCGATCCGACCGGTGGACTCGAGGACCTGGAAGCGGGACGTTTGCGCGCCGTCGGCGACCCGCGCGCACGCTTCCGCGAGGATGGCTTGCGCATCCTGCGCATGGCTCGCTTCCTGGGTCAACTTGGATTGCTGCCCGCGGACGGCCTCTTCGAAGCGGCGCGGGATTCCAGCGCGAGCCTCGATGGGGTCAGCCGCGAACGCATCCTCGACGAGTTGGGTCGCACGCTTGCTTCTCAGCATGTCCGGTCGGCCGTGCAGGCTTGGCTCGCGAGCGACGCCTTGCCCCACGTGCTGCCCACGTGGTGGGCCGCGGTCCATCCAGCGAATCTGTGCATCGACGAACGAACCATCGCACTGCTGGAAGCCAGAACGGCGATCGATGGATTAGCCATCTGGCTGGATCCGGATCCGTTGGGCACGTTCGACGCACAGTGCGAGGCGGAGGTCCTCGGCAGCCTTCCCTTGTCGCGCACGGATGCACGCTGGATTCGCGAGTCCTGGCAACGGCGGCGCTCGCTGATGACCGAGGTGACCGACCCGGCCCAGCGCGCCCGTTTGCTGGATGGACCCGAAGGCGCGTTGTCGCTACGACTCGCTCGGGCGTGGACGCACGCCACCGGAGGCTCGACCGAGCAACTGCAGTCCCTCGAGACGTGGCGGGACCTCCAGGACTCCGACGTCCTGATTCCGGAGCCGTTGCTGAACGGGCACGACCTGAGCGAGCTCGGCGTACCGAAGGGCCCGCGCCTCGGCGAGGTGCGTACGGCGTTGATCGATGCTCAGCTTCGCGGCCAGGTCACGACGACCGACGAGGCGCGCGCTTGGCTGGTGGACCAGCTCTAGAGGTCCGGCCAGGACCAAGGTCGGCTGCGGGATGGCTCGTGTTCGGCCGCACAACTAGCTGGGCGGAAACACGCGGCGCAGCTGGAACGAGAGCGGGTAGCCCAGTGCGGCGACCACGATGACGACCTTGGCCGCCAGTCCGCCGTCCACGACCAGCAGGGCCACGGTGCCGCCACACGCGAGCAGCATGCGCAGCAAGACGCCCATGCAACGCCCGACGTCCGGCGCGGTCCATGGGGCGCCGGTGGGCTTCAAACTCACCAAGCGACGCACGACGAACAGGCCCACCGCGAGGGCCAGCCAGGACCCGTACGGGATGCCGCTGTCACCGACTCCACGCAAGAGTCTCGCGAGGAACGGCGTGGTGCAGATCAGGAAGAAGCTGGCTGCGGCGGCCAGGATCCAGCCTCGCGGATGCGCACCTTCGAGCCCTTCCTCGCCGTCCTCGAGTCGGCCCAGTCGCGACAGACTGAAGACGTAGAGCCCATATCCGATGGCGGGCGCGAGCTGAACAGGGTCGGGCCAAGCACCCGACACGGCGCGCGTCGAGAACGTGATCGCGATCCCCAGGTTGGCCGCGCGACACAGACCGAGAAGGGTGGGGCCGAGCCATACCCCGCGTCCGAACAGGTCGTAGCCGACCGCCAGCACGGCCAAGCCTGCGTACGCTGCGCCGATCATCGGCTGGACCGCGTACGCGACGGCGACGCCGCCCAGAACGAGGCCGAGGCCTGCCAGGAAGGCCACGCTGGGGGAGATTGCACCGGAGGGCAGCGGACGTTCCGGTCGGGTGCGCGCGTCCTCCTGGCGGTCGGCCCAATCGTTCAGCGCCATGGCGCCGTGGTAGACGCCCAGCGTCGCCAGGACGAGCCAACCCAGATTGGCGTGCGGCCAAACACCACCCGCGCCGAACACGAGGCCAGCCAAGACGTCGACCACCGCGGACGGCGCCAACGACAGACGGAACAAGCGTCCCCAGTGCAGGGTCTTGGACGTGGTCAAGGAGTCCTCGAGCGGGCCCGAATCAGCCCGCGCCCGGGATGAACCGCAGGATGTCGTTGTAGGTCACGTAGACCATCAACGAGACGATCAGCACGAGGCCGACGACCTGGCTGTAGCCGAGCGTGCGCTCGCTGACCGGCGAGCCTTTGACGGCTTCGACCAGCAAGAAGAAGATGTGCCCACCGTCGAGAACGGGGATCGGCAGGACGTTCAACACCGCCAGGTTGACGCTGAGGATGCACAGGAAGAAGAGCAGCTTCGCCCAGCCCATGCCCGACACCTCGTAGGAGACCTTGCTGATCATCACGATACCGCCGAGGTTGCGCGGCGACACTTCACGTGTGGCCATGCGCTTCAGCGTCATCCAAGTGTCCTGCAGGAAACGCCACGACGAGATCGCACCAGCCCGGATCGAAGGCAGGATGCCGTGGGTCTGGTGGACGTGGTGGGCGGGTTGGATCCGGAAGTCCGACAGGAGCCCGGTCAGAGGTGCGGCTTGGGCGAAGATCTCGATAGGCGCTTCCAGTCCGCGTCGCTCCATCAGGAAGGACACCGGCTCAGTGCCCGCCGCATGGAGCCCCGCGGCGGTGTGGGCCTCGGCCCATTCCTGAACGGGCTCCGACTGAATCGCCACGATGCGATCTCCGCTCTTGGCACCCGCTTGCTCCATGGGAGACCCCGGGTAGACACGAATCGATGTGCCGTCCAGGCCCAGGTGCATGTCGCGCCAAGCCTGCAGGGCCTGATCCGTGCCGAGTTCGGACAGGTCCAGTTCGTGGAATTCCCCATCCCGAATCACAGCAAGCGTGTTCGGCCCGGGTGCGGCGAGATGCCTGAGCACCATGATCGAACTGTGGATCACCTCGCCACGCACCTTGTAGATCACGTCGCCCGCAAGGATGCCGATCGACTCGGCGGGCCCACCGCGGCGCACCTCTTGGACGGCCAGGTCCTGGGGCGCGAATCCGAAGAGGGGGGAGCCCGGGTCGCTGACGACTTGGTTGAACTCGATGAGCTTGCGCTCCCCGTCCCGCTCGACGATCACGGTGAGCGGGTTGGGGGAGAGCGTCAACGCACGCGCCGTTTCCGCCTGGCCCATGCCCTCGGGCCAGCCGCTGATGCCCAAGAAGCGGTCGCCGGTGCGCAACCCGGCTTGTGCAGCAGCGCCGCCGGCAACGACCTCGATCGGGTGTCCGAGTTGGGGGCCAGGCGGCAACCCGACGTGGAAGAACCCGTCGTCCTCCTCGCGCTCCGGTTGCAGGTGGAACGTCTCGCGCCCGTTCGGGCCGTCGAGGACGATTTCAACCTGATCACTGCCTGCCAGAGCGACTCCGGTGAACAGATGCCCGAACTCCCAGATGTCGCGTCCATCGACCTCGACGACCCAGGAGTCCCCGGGGACTCCTGCTCGCCAAGCGGGGCTGCCAGCGGCCGGATGGTCGATCACCGGGGAGTCCACCGGCACGCCTGCGCCGAGCGCGATGGGGAAGCACACCAACGCGAAGATCACGTTCATGATCACGCCGCCGGAATAGATCAAGAGGCGCGCGGGTACGGACTTGGCGCCGAGTTCATCAGGTGCTGGTGCGCGTCGGTCCCCATCGGGGATCTCGCCCGCCATGCGGACGTAACCACCGAACGGAACCACGGCGATCTGGTAGGTCGTGCCGCCACGTTTCCACCCGATCAGCTGGGGACCGAAGCCGAGGCTGAAGACCTCGACCCGAACCTTGCACCAGCGTGCCGCCAGGAAGTGGCCGAGTTCGTGAACGAAGATGACCAAGCCGATCCCGAGACCGACTTGGAGGACACGTAGGATGAAGTCGAAAGACATGAGTGGGTGCCAGGCGCTCAGCGCACGGCGTAGGCGTCGATCCGATCCTGCGCGAGGTCTCGCGCGTGGGCGTCCGAGGCGAAGATAGCGTCCATGATTTGCTGGATCCCGCGTGCGGAACCCAGTCCAGGACGCTCATCGAGAACGGCGCGATTGATGCGTTCGATCTGGTCGAAGCGAATACGTCGATCCAGGAACGCCGCCACCGTGACCTCGTCCGAGGCGTTCAGAACCGCGCCGGAATCAGCACCTTCCTCGACGCAGCGGAAACCGAGTTCCAGGGTGGGGAAGCGCTCCAGGTCGGGCTCCTCGAACGTCAGTTCACGGAACAAGCTGGTGTCGAATCCGGTCAAAGGTGCCGTAGCGCGATCCGGATGGTGCAGGGCGAAGTGAATGGGTCCGCGCATGTCGGGCGGACCCATCTGTGCGATGACCGAGCCGTCGATGAACTCGACCATCGAGTGCACGATCGACTGGGGATGGACGGTGACGCGAATGCGCTCGCGCTCCAGTCCGAACAGGTGGTGCAGCTCGATGATCTCGAGCGCCTTGTTCATCAGGGTGGCGGACCCGACCGTGATGCGTGGACCCATGTCCCAGGTCGGATGCACCAGCGCCATCTCGGGCGTCGCGTCGCGCAACGCATCCAGTTCGGTCGTGCGGAACGGTCCGCCGCTGGCAGTCAGGTGGACGTAGCGCACGCGGTCCAGTCGTTCGCCGCGCAAGCACTGGAAGATCGCGCAGTGCTCGGAGTCGACCGGCACGATCTCGGCGCCTCGATCGCGCGCGAGCTGCATCAACTCGTCGCCCGCCATGACCAGCGATTCCTTGTTGGCCAACGCCAGCGTCTTCGAGCGCTCGAGGATGGCGATGGAAGGTGCGAGTCCTGCCGCCCCGACCATGCCGTGCATGGCGACGTCGAACTCGGCGGCTGCGATCAACTCGATCACCGCCTCGGGGCCCGCGAACAAGGTCGTACCCGCGGGCAGGTGCGGACGCAGACGCTCCGCGGCCTCCGGATCGGACATCGCCACGAAGGGCGGCCCGAACTCGCGCACCTGCTCGCGAACCGCTTCCCAGGATCGATTGGCCGCCAGGCCCGCGATCGCACAGCCCGAGTCCTCCCGCCGGACCAGATCCAGAGTCTGGGTGCCGATCGAGCCGGTGCTTCCGAGGAGGAGGATTCGTTTCAAAATGTGGACGGGGACACCAGAGCCGGAATGCTGACGGAAGGGGGGGGGTGGACGGAGCGGTGTGGGACCCGGCGCAACCACCGATCTAGGGATACGCAGTGGTTCGGAGAGCCTTACAGACGTCGACCGGGCAGCCCTGGGAGTTTAGCCCCAACACCGTGCGGGTTCTCATGTGCCTTGCACGCTATCCTAAGGCCCCCGAATCCCCAGGAAAGAACTCCGTGACCACCGACCGCCCGATCACCTACAAGGACGCTGGCGTCAACATCGACGCCCAGGACGAGGCCCTCTCCCGCGCCAAGTCCGCCATCCGCTCGACCTTCATCCCCGGCGTGATGGGGGACGTGGGAGCTTTCGGGGGTCTGTTCGACCCGGAGGCCGCCGGCGTGGGTGGGCAGATCCTGGTCGCCAGCGCGGACGGCGTCGGGACCAAGCTCGAGGTCGCCAAGCGCGCCGGGGTCTTCGACACCGTGGGCCGGGACCTCGTGCAGCACTGCATCAACGACATCCTGGTCCAGGGCGCCCGACCGCTGTTCTTCATGGACTACGTCGGCACCGGTCGGCTCGAGCCCGCGGTCGTCGGCGACCTGATCCGGGGCTGCGCCGCCGCCTGCAAGGACGCAGGCATCGCCCTGCTCGGTGGCGAGACCGCGGAGATGCCAGGCCTCTACGCCGACGGCGACTTCGACCTCGTCGGCTTCATCGTCGGTTCCGTCAAGCGCGAGTCGCTTCTCGACGGCAGCAAGGTCGCGCCCGGCCAGAAACTGCTCGGACTGGGTTCGGTCGGCCTGCACACCAACGGTTACTCGTTGGCGCGCAAGGTGCTGTTCGAGCGAATGGGACTCGACGTCGGCGATTGCCCGGCGGAACTCGGAGGACGCTCGTTGGGCGACGCGCTGCTCGCACCGCACCGCTGCTACCTGAACGAATTGATGCCCCTGGTCGACGCCGGTCACCTGGCTGCCATGGCGCACATCACGGGTGGTGGCCTGCTGGACAACCTGCCGCGCGTCCTCGGCGACACGGACGCGATCATCGACCCCACCAGCTGGACCGTTCCGCCGCTCTTCCAGCTGATCGTCGACAATGCCGGCATCGACCGGAACGAAGCCAACCGCGCCTTCAACATGGGCGTCGGCATGGTCTTGCTGGTTCCGACGGACCACGAAGCCGCTGTTCGTGCCCACTTGGCCAGCATCGACGAACCCGTGTTCGACCTGGGCGAAACAGTGGCCGGCACCGGCGTGGTGCGGTGGTCCGACGAGTGAGCGGCTTCGCTCGCAACGGATGGCGGTGGATGCGTGCGGGCTTGCTCGTGGCTCTCACTGCAGCGTTCGCGCAGGAGCAGAAACCTCTCTCCAGCGACGAGGTCCGTGAACTCGCCGATTCGCTGCAGGACCCCGAGGTCGATCCTCAGGTCCTGCAGTCGGCCTACGAGGCCTTCCTTCCGCTGCACGACGCCTTCCGCGTCGCGGACGCCCGCTATCTCGCGGAAGCCATGTTCGCCGAGCAGCCAGCGACCTGGAGCGCCTTCTGCCTCGAGGGCATCGCCCGACGCGGCGGGGATCCCGCCAGGGCCGAGTCGGTTCTGACCGCTCAACTCGAACGCGTTCCCGCCGGTCAGGAACGCATCGATCTGTTGGAACGCCGCGCCATCGCACGAGGCGGAGCCGGCGACACCCTCGGCTCGCAACAGGACCTGGCCCGCGCCCTGGCCGCTGGCGGTGCGGACGCATGTCAGATCCTCGCCTTGCAAGCCCTGGAATCCGGACGGGATGGGGAGGCCAGAGAGCTCTTCCGCGTCCTTCTGGAACGCGCGGATCGCGCCCCCGAGGGCAGCGAGCCCCCGGCATGGGCCTTGCGTGGCTGGGCCCTGTCCCTGACACCGCGCTAGGGCCTTGGACCGGCTCCCAGGGCAGCGGTCCGACAACCCGCTCGGAGCGCGCAGGAAGCCGCAGGTCGACTCTGGAGAGCCCGCGCAGAGGGACCGAATGTGCTCGCACACCCGCGGGACCTCCACTCGAGGAGAGTTCCATGCGGAGATGCCTCTGAAGGCTTGCGAGGCCGGGTGGTGGACCGGATCCTGTGTGCGACCGATACCCCCGAGCCCCACTGGACTACTCCAGGCATGCCGAAGTCTCTCCTCACGCTCCTCCTCGCCTCCTTCACCCTCTCGTTCGTCGCCGTCCCCCAGGACGACGGCCGTTACCTCAAGGACCGGGACCTCGCCAAGCTCGCCACCGCGCTGGGCAACTACGTCGAGGCCGCCAACACGCGCTCGAAGCTGCTCGAGGCGGAACACGACGTTCAGGGCGAGATGGACAAGCTCGCCAAGAAGCTCAAGAAGGCGCCCGTGCCGGACATCCTGGCGCTACCCGAGGACCTGGGCCAGGCCCTCTTCCTGTCGCGCAACTATCCGAAGGCCCGCGGCCTGAAGCCGGGCAAGATCCTCGACGCCGAGTACGAGGGGTTCGACTCCATCGTGCGTGGCAAGGGAGCGTTGCCCTACGCGGTCTGGGCACCCAGCAAGTACGACGCCAAGAAGGCCACGTACCCGCTCTTCCTGACGATCCCGGCCGAGGGCGAGGAGCCCAAACAACACATCCTCGAGCAGTGGATGGAAGGCGCCATCCGGGACGGGGCCATCATCGCCGCGCCCAAGATGCCGGACAACATCGACGACTGGACCGGAGTCAAGGGAGACACCGGTCTCGCGCGGATCATGGTCCTCATGCGGGCCATGCTGGAGAACTACGCCATCGACCCCGATCGCATCTACATCTGCGGCCGCGGCTCAGCCGGCGTTCCGGCCGCCATCAAGATCGCGAGCCTGTTCCCCGACCGCTTCGCCGGCGTCATCGGCCGCGCCGGTGACCTGGGTGAGGGCGTCAGCGCCCAGAACTTCGGCAACCTACCGACCTGGCTCTCCGGAGCCGGCGCCCGGGCCACGGCCTTCAAAGCCGAGGCCAAGAGTCTCGGCTGGGACGACCTGGTCACGATCGATCCCGAAGGACGGGAAGCGGAGTTCTGGACCTGGGCCAACAACAACCCGCGCCGGACACTGCCCTCGACCCTGACGCTCTACCCGCACGAGCCGTTCCCCACGCGCTGCTACTGGATCAAGTCGGCCAGCGGCTTCTCGGAAGGTGCCAGCATCAAGGCCACGGTCGACCGGGAACTGAACCAGATCACCCTCGAAGGCGACAAGGTCACGGACGTGATCCTGTACCTCAACGATCAGATCATCGACCTGTCGCGCCCCGTAACCGTGCTCGCCAACGGGCAGAAGCACGTCGATCAGATCCCGCGCAGCTTCCGAACCTGCCTCGAACTCATCCAACTCGGCACCAGTGATCCGAAGCGTGTGTTCGTCGCCACCATGGCGTACACGCTTCCGGCCAAGCCTCAGTAATCGCCGTGCCCCGCCCGGCTGAGGCCCGAGGGTCGCGCATCGTTCTTCTGCTGCTCGCCGCTGGCCTCGCCGGCGCGGGTGTGATGACGGTCGAGTTGGCCGCCGTGCGGCTGATCGCACCTCGCTTCGGCGCATCCAGCGCCGTGTGGACGAACGTGATCGGGGTGGTGCTCCTGGCCCTGTCGCTCGGGTACCTGATCGGCGCGCGCGTGTCTCGCGGCGCCGACCCGGCACGGGCACTGGGACGCGTGCTGCTGCTGGGCGCCGTGCTCGTCGCCTGGCTCCCCGCGGCTTCGGGGCCCGTCTGCGCCGCGCTGTTCCCGGACGGCACCGCCCTCGACGAGGCGGTCGGGCTGCTGGTCTGGGGCAGCCTGGCTGCGGCCCTGGTGCTGTTCCTGCCCGCGGCCACCGTGCTGGGCTGCGCCGCCCCCCTGTGCACCGAAGCCTTGCAACGGGCTCGAGGTGGGGGAGCCGGCGAATCGGGGGGGCGGGTCCTCGCCGCGTCCACGGTCGGGAGCTTGGCCGGAGCCTTCGGTACGACCTACGTCCTGGTCCCCAACCTCGGCATGACGGGCATCTTCCTGACGGCGGGCGCGACGCTGGCGGTTGCGGGCCTCGCCCTGCTCCTTACGACCCGCAGCGTGCGGACCGCGCTCGTGCTCCTGGTGCCTCTCGGGCTGGCGTTCGCCTGGTCACGGACGACGGATCGACCGGTGCTGGAAGGCGAAACGCTCCTGGCGCAGACCCAGTCCGCTTATCAATCGTTGCGTGTGGTCGAGACCGGAAGCGGCGACGAACGCCTGCGCCGCCTCGAGGTCAACGAGGGACTCGACTCGTTCCAGTCCGTGTGGATTCCGGAACCCGGGCTCCTTGGGCAAGGCTACTACTACGATCTGTTCGCACTGCCGCCGCACTGGGACAGCCGGGAAAGCTCGGCGGGCGGCTCAGAGACCTGGTCCACGCTGATCCTGGGTCTGGGCGCAGGCACCACCGTGCGCGTGATGGAAGGTGCGCTGCCGTCCGGAGTGGAACTCCGAACAGTGGGCGTGGAACTCGATCCATCCGTCATCGACCTCGCGCTCGAACACTTCGACCTGGAACGCAGCGACACTCGGCAAGTGCATGGCGGACTGGATGCACGCGTCGGGTTGCAACACGTCGCAGGACCCTTCGACCAGGTCGCCCTCGACTGTTACGCCAATCAGGTCGAGATGCCTCCGCACCTGGCGACGGTCGAGTTCTTCCGCGAGGTGCGCGCGGCCCTGCGACCGGGCGGTTGGCTGTCGATCAACGCCGCGGGTTTCGGGCTGGACGACCCGGTGGTCGATGCCGTGGCCCGCACCTGCGCCACGGCCTTCGAACGACCGGTGCTCGCCGTGCGCGTTCCGTTCTCGCGGAACTGCATGCTCTTCGCGCGCCGCGATGCGGAGGTGCCCGGACCGGACGACGAGACCGCCTGGCATCGTCCCGGCGCGACGTTCCACACCTTGCTGCGTCAGCTGGAGATCCCCGGCGCCTGGCGGCAGGTGGTCCCGCACCAGGGCACGCCGCTCACGGACGCCCACAGCCCCACGGAACGCTTGCAGCTGGAGTCCCTGATCTCGGGTCGGCGGACCTGGCTGGAGTCTCGCCCTTGAGCCCGCTGCTCCACGTCCTGCTGGTCGGTGCTCTGGCGCAAGGCGACGTCGATCGCCTGCTGGGGGAAGAGCGCTTTCGGGAAGCCTTGGTCGCCAGCGAATCCCTGGAGGGTGTCGAACGATCTCGTCAGCGAACGCTGGTCCTTTGGTCGGCGGGGGACCTGGGTGGCGCGCTGCAAGAGGCGCGCGCTGGACTGACCGAGGGTGAGGACCTGCTGTTGCGGTACTACGGAGTGCAGCTTGCGCTCGAGTTGCGGGACACCGAGATGGCGTGGCGCGAGCTGGACGCCCTCGAGACCCACCGCCAATCCCTGGGGCCCGACGACCCCTGGGCGGTGTTCCTGGACGAGCAGATTCCGGATCTGCGCGCCGCGGGCACCGAGGTCGTCCTCCACGGCAGCGCACGGGTCATCGCCCGGTCCCTGGCGACCTGGATCGTCGGGCTCAGCGGGTTCTTGGCGCTGCTGATCTTCGGCTGGAGCTCGCTGCCTAGCCGTCGTCCCGGTACCTGACCCCAGCTTCCTCGAGCGCCTGACTCAGGCCGTCGAACGCCGGCTTGGCGGATGCGTCCGAAGACGACGCCCACTTGGACAGGACCTCTTCCGCCAATTGCGAGTTGGTTCGTCCCAACCCGTCTTCCACCGCCCAACTCGCAGGGCGTGCTCGAGCCGACAGGATCAGGCGATCGGTGGTCGTCGCCACGTCACCCGCAGCCCAAGCGTTGCGCGCCAGGGCTCCTTGGGCCAAGGCTACGTAGTGCAGGGCGCTGTCCGCGAACCCGGCCTCCTCGGCCGCAACGGCTTCGAACCGATCGATGGACGCTTGATAGCAGTGGCTCGCCGTGACCTCGTCGGCTTGCTGAAGCGCCCACTCGCCGGCCGTGAACTCGGCGAGCCCCTGGAACCAGGACCAGGTCGGGGTGGGTGAGTTGTCCAGCCCATCGTAGACCGTCGCCAGCGCGGCCGCGCCCTGGTCGCGAAGAACGACGAAGCGCAGCCACTGGTGGACTTGGGCATCCTCAGGAAAGCGCACGGCGGCGGCCCGAGCCACATCCGTCTGGGCCTGGGGCAGACCGACTGCACCCAGGAACTCCAGCCCGGCCTTCGCTTGGTCGACGGTGCCGTAGGGGTGCTCGAGGAGGAGTCGATAGGCCAACCAGACCTGGCCCACGTGCTCGGCGTTCCATGGCTGGGCGTCCGGCTGAGCATCCGGTCGGAGCGCCGCGTAGATGCTGCGCGTCCGAGCCCGAGCGAGGACGTCCAACACGTTCGCGACCCGCTCGGATCCCGCCTCTTCCAAGAGCTGAGGCAGAGCCAAGGCTGCGGCGTTCGCTGCGGCTTCGAAGTCCGACAGTTGATAGGACGCGATCGCCATCCACGCGGCGGCACGATCTGCCGTGCTGGGGGACTCCATGGCCAGCGAGGAGGAACGGCGGCTCTCCTCGAAGAGTCCGGTGGGGTCCTGGCCTGCTCGCAGTCGCGCGAACGCCAGAGTGTGCGCCAGACCGGCCCGCAAAAGATGGTCCTCGGGACTCAGTTCCGGCTGCCGGTCGTAGGCATCCAACACGCGATACATGCGTGCGAGCTCGCGGGGCAGGGGAGCTGCCGTCGGGCCACTGCGCAGGATCAGCATCGCCCTGGACCACGTGCTCAACTGCGCATCGTCCAGCTGCAGACCAGCGAGGCTCGCCGCGCGTTGCAGCTGGCGGTCTCCGCGTCGCTGGGCTTCGCGTTCCAGCGCAGCTACAAAGGCTGTGTGGACGTTGGGGGAGGTCGCTGCGACGCGCTGGACACCGGGCCACAGGTCGGACGGAACCAGATGGGGCGTGCGCACCGCCGCCCACGCAGCCTCGATCCGCACGTCCTCGAGATCCCCGAACAGGCCCAGGCGCAACAACTCGGGGTGTTGCACCTCGCGGGTGACCGAGAGCGCGTTCGCGATGAGCCGCATTCGGTCGGGAGCCCCGGCCGCGACGAACGCGGCTTCCAGCTGTTCACGATGGGCGGCATCCGGACTGGCCAGGAGTTCCTCTTCGGTCGTAGCCACGGGCAGCGGACCGAGCACACCGTGCTGCTCGAGGGTGGTGTCGATGATGGACAGATCGTTCAGAAGGTAGAGATCGAACAGGATCTCACCGTCCGGACTCACACCCACGTGCCGGGGCGCGACCCGCCGACCTTGGAAGTAGGCCTCGTACACCATGGGCTCGATGTCGATGTGCTCGCGATCCACGACTCGACCGAAACGCGGATCCAGCAAGCGCGTCCCGTCATCGGCATGGTCGCGGGCCTGGTGCTTGTCGGGCGAGACGATCAGGGGGATGAAGCCTCGGGCCAATTCGACGAAGCGAGGATCGCGGTACTGGCGCGCGGCCATGGTGTCGCTGGCGGTCTCCCCATCCATGTTGACGCAGATCAGCATGGGCTTGCCCGTCGCGACGGACAGGGCCTGCGCGTCCTCCAGGCTCCGTTGCCACGGCATCGCAGGTCGACGACTGGCCCAGTCGATCGCGTCGCCCTCCTCGATCCAGTTGCGTCCCCGAGGGCGGGACGCAGCACGCGTGGCGGACCGTACTTCTTCCATGGTCACCGTGCCGTCGCCATCGACGTCGTGGCTGACGTGGAGGGCATGGAGGTCGTCCGGTCCAATACGACCGTTCCGGTTCTGATCGAGCGCGCCCTCCAGCGTGACGAGAAACACACCCGGAGTCATTGCGTTGCGGTTGTCGTCCGGAGGGGGCACGGCGGCCGCCATCTCGATGACGGCTGCGAGGGCACCCTTCGAGGACTCACGCGCCTCGAGCCAGTCCAGGAAGGCCTGCTTCTCGGAGTCTGTGAAGTCGCCGTCCTGGTTCGTGTCCCAGGCGGTCGCCAGGACGTCCCGCGCCAGCGTTTCCGCGAACGTCATGCCGGCGCGCTCGTCCTCGGACAGCGGAGCCAGGGCTGCGCGTGCGTCGGCCACCGCCCAATCGCCTGCAGCATCGACGCCCAATGCCGGCCCGAGCAGTCTGGCGAGCAGATCCCCGCGCGTGATTCCAGCGCGGTCATCGACAGGCAGGGAATCCACGAACGCGGCCCATTCGGTCGCAGGCACCTGACCATCCGCGTCGGCGTCCGCGGCCTCCATGAGCATGCGCATCGCACCGAAGTCGCGCTGGGCGGAAGCGAGCGTGGCGGTGGAGCCAAGTGCTGCGACCACCGTGAGAACCGAACCGAGCAAGCGAACCGAGCGAGACTTGAACATGGGGAGTTGCGGAGATGTGGGGCGTGGATGGGGTTCCAAGCAAGCCGCCCGTGCGGAGCAAATCCTGCACGGGCGGCTGTGACTAGATCGGAGGCCGATGCCTCGCTGGTGGATGCATCAAAGAATGTCGAGGATGCCGAGACCCTCGCCGGTGAGCGACTGGGTGTTCGCTCGGTAGTTGATGTTCACCGAGATCTTGGAGTTCCAGGGGAGGGGCTCCTTGTCGCAGACGATGCCGAGGGCCACGGCCGCGAAGCCACGGGCGAGCGCCGTGATCTTCTTGTCGCCGAGCATATCGATCAGCGGATCGATCGATCCCTTGTCCCCGATCTGTCCCAGGCCGGAGGCGATCGCCGCCTGCGTGGCCATGGAGTTGGCGTCGTTCTGCAGCATGTCCACGAGCTCACCGACCAACGCCTGGTCACCCAGGAGTCCGAGGCCGACGGCCGCCTGCTGAAGCAGTTCGGGGCGGTACTTGGACGTCCGGACGATGTCCTGGACGTCTTCGATCTGGCCCCGCGCCTTCATCAGGCCCAGGCCGACCGCGCAGTAACCGCGGGCACCGTCGGAACCGGAGAAGAGCTCCATCTTCTCGACGAGTAACGGTGCCGACTCGACATCGTTGCGCAGGCCGAGGGCCAGCACGTAAGCCCCGATGAGATCGGGAACGTTCTGCTTGGACGTCGCGGCGCGCAGAGCCCGCGTCGCGTCCATGTTGGGGGAGGCACCACCATCGGCGATGGCGCGGCCCATGACACCGAGGGACAGTGCGGCCCAGGGGCGCTCTTGGGTGTTGCCACGGCTGAGGTGCTTGAGCAGTTCGTCGCGCACCATCTCCTGGCCTTCCCACGGGAACTCGCCGAACCCACCAACCCCGCCGACCTGGGCGAGGGCGATCATGGCGAAGCGCTTCTCCTGCTGGTTGCTGCCCTTGCCGATCAGGCGAGCCAACTCTTCGCGGATCTCACCATCGAAGATCTCCTTGGTGTCCTTGTCGCAGGTGCCGACCTGGCCGAGGGCCAAAGTCGCACTTTGGCGAAGCTCGTTCTGGGTGTACTTGCTGTGCGTATCGACGGCGGACAGGAGGATCTCGCTGATCTTGTTGCGCGCGAGGTCCGACTCGAAGAACTGCTCGAAGGCGCCGTTCTTGTCATGCAGCAGCAAGGCCATCGCGCGGGGCGCGTGGGCGCGCACGAAGTAGTGACGCGACGCCTTGTACTTGCGCTGGTTGGCTTCGTCGAAGTAGTGCAGCAGGAATTCGATCTGCGACTGGCGCGACACGACAGCCGATTCCGGGAACTTGAGTTCCGCGGGGGCGGCCTCACCCTCGGTCGGCGCGGGTGCCGGGTCGATGGGGCAAAGGCCGAAGGCCGTCATGGCGGCGACCTTGATGTCGCGCGTCGCGAAGGAGGGAGACTCGAGGACCACCGCGAGTTCGCGAGCGATCTCGCGACGCAGGTCGTTGTCCGTAGCACGGTGACCGATCAGGCCCAGACCGTACGCGGCGAAGGCACGCGTACGCAGCGGGACCTGGGTCGAGCCGATGGCCTTGCGACCGGCGGCGTCGTCGTTCATCAGCGAAACGAGCATCGGGACCGAGCGCTCGTCGGCGAGGATGCCGAGGGCGATGGCGGCCGTCTCGGCGACCTCCTGGGATCCCTCGTCGAGGAAGCCCGCGATGATCTGCTGGAACTTGGACTCGCCCGCCTCGTCCTGGGTGTCGCCGATCTTGGCGAGCGCGATCATGGCGCCGGTCAAGATGTCGTCCTGGCGCTCGGTCTCGAGCGCGTTGATCAGGGCCGGAACGACGAGGTTCTCGATCTGCTCCCGGCTGGGGGCGCTGGAGTCCTTGGCCTGATCGGCCTGACCTGCACCGAGGAAGAAGTCGTCGGAGCCCGAGGTGATGCCGCCCGAGTGGATGGCCGCCTTGAGGTTCAGGTACGGATCCTTGTTGAAGCCCCACCAGAAGTCCCACTGGGTCAGGTCCGGTCCGGAGTCGACCGCGGCCGCCGTGACGGGACCACCGGACTGGCCAGGCTGACCAGCAGCACCACCGGGCGAACCGGGGCCACCGCTACCGGGCGTGGACGGGCCGGAAGGGCCAGGTCCCGAGCCACCCGGGCCAGGTGCGCCCGAACCGCCACCACCACCTCCGCCGCCGCCTGCGCCGGGGGGAACGGTGTCGCCGGGGCCGCGGTAGGTACCGCCGTGGCCCATGGAGATGCTGTCGAGGGCCAGAGTGCCGGTGGCCATCATGGCGCCTAGCAAGAGAAGCTTCTTCATGATTCGTGAAGGGGTGGACTTGGGTTTCGGATCGAACTCTGGTGAACGTCCGCGGCCCGAGATGACGGGCCGCTTGCATCAGGTTCTGTCAGCTGGATCCGCCGAGAGAGACTGGGCGTTCGATCCGGGGGTCAGGAGCAAGGGACGTGCCGCCTGGACGGGGGATGAAGGATAGAGGTGGGCGTTCGCCCGTTGCAAGCCGAATATGGTCCGCACAGCCCTCTCAGGGGCGATCGAGCGCCCAGGTTCAGGTAGGGGACTTGAGATTCGGGATGGATCATGTGGGGCCGATGGAGGGGTGGCGTTCCCAAGCGGGAACATAGATGCACCCAAGCGGGATCGTTCGCCGCTCTGCCCCGTTGGGACCCCGCTGAGGGCCCTCTGGGGAACCTCCTGGGGGGGGCGTGGGGGTGGGCAGCGCGGGGATCGAGCGAGGGACCTGTCCGGAGCCAGGTCGTCCGATTTCGGTACGGGGAAGGTCTCTCCACGCATGGGCCGGCCCCTCCGTATCTCGATCGGCGGACAAGTCCCTAGCAGGTACGGGGCGTGGGGTTTCCACCGGGGGCCCCGGTTCGGCAGACTGCCGCCGTGGATCCGCACACCACCAATCACTCACTCCAGGTGCCATCGCCTCCGGAGGACTTGACACGCCCCGAATCCCAGGCCCGGGGGGCTGGATTCACGGACCTTCCTGGCCCCCTTGAGGGGGCCGATGAGACGGCATCCGGGGGAGACGCCCCGGGGACGGATTCCGGGTCCTTCCAGCCCCCGGGCCTCGGACTCGGGCCCCTGGTCAGTCTGGCCAAGGTCCTGGGAGGTGGGTGGGTCCCCGCCCCGAGCGCTCTGATGGCCGAATTGGCCCAAGAACTCGGGGCCAAACGGGTGGCCTGGCTACCTCACCGTGGATCCCCGATCTGTGGGTCCGACCTCGACCCGCGCGCCGTGGACTGGGGCCGGATCCGGTCGGTGCTGCCAGGTCGCTCGGCCTGGCTCGATCCCCTGCGTTGCCCTCGGGCTGCGGCCCGGGGCACGTGGCAGGTCATGGCCGCGCCCGCGCGGGGCGTGGATCCCGGCGGCGTCCTGTGGATCGAAGCTCCAGGTCCGCTGGCCCTCGACTCGGAACAGCTGTGTGCCCTGGCGGGCCTCGTCGCGGCTTCGCTGGAACGGTGCACGCCGCCGCCTCCCCCGGATCCGCTGCTCGAGCTCGGACGACGCGCAGCTGGGCTGACCCACGACTTGCGCAACGAACTCACCCACGCGCTCATGCAACTCGAGCGGGTGCGCATGGAACCTTCGGCGGCGCAGGTCGATCGCTTGGGCAAGGCCCTGCAGCAAGCGAAGGACCTCTGCGTCGCCTCGCTTCCCAATGGGCGGCGAACCGCTCCATCCCAGCCCACGTCCCAGGCGCTTCGACTGGCTCCGACCTTGGAGCGCGTACGACGCTCGGCCCAGGATGCGCGCCGGAGCGGTGGAGCCCGGGTGACTCTCGCGTGCCAGGCCGACCTGCGCGTACTCGCCGAAGAGGCGACCCTGGCGCGCGCCGTGGCGAACCTGACGCTCAACGCCCTGGAGGCGAGCCCGGCCGGAGAGACCGTCCAACTGGTCGCCCGCCAGGACGGCTTGCGCGTCGTGATCGAGGTCATCGACCAAGGTCCGGGACTGTCCCACGAGGGTGTGCGCGCGCTGTTCACGCCGGGGCGTAGTGGGGGGGCGGGTACGGGCTGGGGAACGGACAGCGTGCTCCAATCGACTCGGGAACTGGAAGCGACCTTGGAGTTCGAAACCGCCCCGGGTCGCGGAACGACGGCCCGCATCCTGCTGCCGGCACCTCCGGCTCCTGGAGCCCGGTTGGTCCTCGATCCCATGCGCCGACGACGCGCCCGACGACTTCTGGCACTGGCCGGACGCACACCGCTCGCCGAAGCCGCCACGCCGCGGCGGGCTCGCACTCTGCTGCGAGAGGCCCTGCCCTCCGAACTCTGGATCGCCAGGGGCGTGACGTTGGGACAGGGGCTGCACGCACTGCTCTGGGACGCGAGCAAGCACGGCGTTCGGGTGCGCGTGCTCCGTGCCGGAACGGACCTGCCCCGGCCCGGCTGAACTGCGGCTGGATCGGAACGACGGGCTCCTGCGCACAGCTACGACGGTCCACCAAGAGAGGGTTCGGCGCAGCAGGCTTCGCGAGGCCGATCGCGACGGATACGAGAAGAGGCCGGGGCCGCACGCGTGTGCGACCCCGGCCTCGTGTCTGTCCCTGAGCTTGGAATCTAGTGGGGGTCGAGCACGCCCGAACCACTCCCCAGCAGTGTCGATGTCGACGAGCTGTAAGGGAGGTCACGGGAGAGTTCGACCGTCCAAGGCATCGGCGAGGAATCGCAAACCATGCCGAGCGCCATCGCGGCGAACCCGCGCGTGTTGGCGGTTTCGCCCTTGTCGGCCAGCAGTTCCAGCAGGGGAGCGACCGAGTGGCGATCCCCGATCCGTCCCAGCGCACCACAAAGTGCGGCCTGGGTGGCCATGGCATCGGTGCTGCTGAGCATGTCGACGAGCATCGGAACGGTGCGCGTCTGACGCAAGAGTGCGAGGCCGGTCGAGGCCTGGCGCAACAGGTCGGGACGGAAGCGGGACTCCTCGACGATCTCGTAGATCGGATCCGCCGCGTCGGTGGCCTGCATCATGCCGAGTCCGACCGCGCAGAAGCCGCGAGCCGCATCCCGGCCTTGAAGCTTGTCCATCATCTTCATGAGGACCTCGACCCCTTCCTGGTCCTTCCGCAATCCGAGGGCGATGGCGTAGGCACCGATCGCTTCCGGGTTGCCTTCCTTCATGGCGGCCGTGCGCAGCGTGGTGCCCATGTCGGAGGAGAGCACTTGGTCGTTCTCCATCAGGTGGTGGCCGAAGATGCCGAGCGACAGGGCGGCCCAGGGGCGCATCGTCGTCTTGGCCCTGCTGTGCAACTTGTCCAGATGCGTCCGCACCGCAGCCGTCTGGGCCCAGGGCTCTTCACCGAGACCGGGGCGGGAGCCGACTTGGGCGAGCGAGATTTGCGCGAAACGACGAACCTGTTGCGAGCCGTCCTTCGAAGCGGTGACCAGGGCATCGACGATCTCACCGTCGAGGTCCGAGTTGCCGGCGGTTCCGAGCTGGCCGAGGGCCATCGCGGCCCCCTGCTTCATCAGGTCGTTGTCGTAGGGACTGAAGCGCGAGATCGCGTGCACCAGGTGGGCACCGACGGCTTGACGCAGTTGCTCCTGGCCGGCGAAGGGCTCGCCATCCAGATCGAGGAGACGCACCATGGCGCGCGGGAAGTGCGAGCGGACGACGTCCGAGCGACGACGCTTGTTCGCACGCTGGTTGCGCTGGTCGAAGTGCTCCAGCAAGAGGGCAATCTGCTCCTGACGGGTGGTCGGAACCGTGGGGGCCTCCGCTTCGGCGTCCAGTGCCGGACCGGGTGCCAGGGGGATGAGCGCGAACGCCATCGACGCGGCGACCTTGATGTCGGACGAGGCGAAGGTAGGGGCGTCCAGGATGCCGGCCGCCTCGGCCACGATCGCGGCGCGCAGATCGGCATCGGCAGTGGTCTGACCGATCAGGGCCAGGGCATAGCCCGCGTAGGCGCGGGTACGTTGATCGACCTTGGTGTCACGCACGGCCTTGCGACCCGCCTGACGATCGGCGAACAGATCCGCGAGCAACTCGGCGGAGTCCTCGTCACCCAGGATGCCGAGGGACAGGACTGCCGTTTCACGCACGACTTGGCTGGATGCACCGAGGAACCCCAAGATCTGCTCTCGGATGACCGCGCGGTGTGCGGCGTCCTGGTGCTGACCGATGCGCGCGAGCGAAATCATCGTCCCGTTCAACACGCCATCCTGGCGCTCGCCATCGAGGGCCTTCAAGAGGGCCGGCAACACCTGGCTGGTCACGAGCGCCGGGTCGGGCAAGCGCGACGCCACCATCTGGTTGCGTTGTCCGTTGCCGAGGTAGAACTCGTCACCCATGGTGCCGGGACCGGCTTCACCGATCGCACCTTTCAGGTTCAAGTAGGTCTCGCGGTTGTAGATCCACCACAGTTCCCAGTTCGCGATCGGGTCGATCGAAACTTGCGACTGCGGAGTCACGGTTGCACCAGGCGCGCTCGACGAACCTGCCGATGGGGCGGGCAACGGACCCGCACCCGGCGTGCTCGGCCGATCCGGGGTCTTGCCCGGAGTGCCCGTACCCGGACCGGGCTGGCCTGCGCCACCACCTGGCCCAGCAGCACCTGCGCCGGGGGGAACGATGTCTCCCGGACCGTGGAACGTTCCACCCGCCGGCGGCGGCGGGGGATAGACACAGTCTTGCGCGAGTGCTTGCGTGGAATACGCAAGGATGCTGAGGACGCCAGTTGCTACTGCTGTGATTTTGTGAGACACGGTCTTTTCTCCTCGTCGAGCCAGGATCGAACGTTTGCGATGTGTTCTAGAGTGGGAATTGGGGTGGGGGCCGCAATCCCCTGGAACCGGTTCTGGGGTTGAAGTGGGCACCAGAGGCCAGGAATGCGGTTCCTCGGCTCCTCGGAACCCACTTTTGGATCCCACCTGAACCCCGTTCGATTCTCCGAGGGGCCGTCAGCCGGCCACGGGAGCGGGGTCCTGAGGCGGCCGCAGCTCTCGGTAACGCCCCAGGAACCTCTCGAGATCAAGTCACTTGACGTCGAACTAGAAGATGTCGAGAACGCCCAAACCGGCACCGACGAGCGTCGCGGTCGAGGCTCGATACGGAAGGTCGCGCGACAGCTCCACGCTCCACGGAAGAGGCGACGGATCGCACACGACACCGAGCGCCACGGCTGCGAACCCGCGGGTCAAGGCGGCCTCGCGCTTGTCGAGCAAGAGCTCCAGCAAAGGCTCGACCGCGTCCCGATCCCCGATGCGTCCCAACGCTCCGCACAGCGCGGCTTGCGTCGCCATGGCTTCCGTCGTGGACAGCATGCCGATCAGCGTGGGCACGGTGCGCTTCTGTCGCAGCAGGGCCAAACCGGTGGAGGCCTGCTTCAAGAGTTCCGGTCGATACTTGGACGACTCGACCAGGTCCAGGATCGCATCCGCCGCGCTGCTCGCCTGCAGGAGTCCCAGACCCACGGCGCAGTACCCGCGCGGCGTATCGCGTCCCTCGAGCCGTTCCATCTGCTTCAACAGAACGGACTCCGCGCCGGGGTCCTTGCGAAGACCCAGAGCGATGGCGTAGGCACCGATCGTCTCCGGGTTGCCCTCCTTCGAAGCTGCAGCCCGCAGTGCCAGGCTGACGTCCAGGTCGGGCATGACACCCGCCTCGTCGAGGTGGTACCCGAAGACGCCGAGCGCGAGCACGGTCCAGGCGCGCGTGTTCGTCTTGGACCGGGTGTGCAACCGTTCGAGGTGGGCACGAACATCCGCAGTTCGAGCGAAGGGCGATCCACCGGGACCGGGCGTGGACCCTGCTTGCGCCAACGAGATCATCGCGAATCGCCGCACGGATTGATCCCCCGTGGTCGTGGCATCCAAGAGCCCTTGCAGGATCTCTCCATCGATCTTCAGGTCGGACGCCGTTCCGATCTGGCCCAATGCCATCGCAGCGCCTTGCTGAATGAGTGCGCTCGAGTAGGGGCCGCGCGGGGCAATCACTTCGAGCAATTGCCTGGCGACGAGTTCCCTCAGGACTTCCGGTTCGGGCATGTCGATCCCGTCCGCCACGAGAAGGCGCGCCATCGCTCGCGGGACGTGAGCCAGGACCACATCCTTGCGACTGCGCTGGTTGGCGCGCTGCTGCAAGGGGTCCAGATAGTTCCACAGGAAGTGGATCTGCTCTTGACGGGTGGTGGGGACCTCGGTCGAACGGAACGGCTGATCCAGCGGGGGACCCGGATCCAAGGGAACGAGACCGAACGCGATCATCGAAGCGACCTTCACGTCCGCGGTCGGGAAGTGGGTCTGCATCAGAATGGTCGCCGTTTCCGCAACGATCGTCCTGCGCACTTCGGGATCGGAGGATGCGTGTCCGATGAGGGCCAGGGCGTACCCGGCGAAGGCTCGTGTCCGTGTGTCGATCTGCGTACGACTCATGCGACGGCGTGCGTCGGTACGGTCGCCCAAGACGCCGCAGAGGAAGGGCACAGCGGCCTCATCGCCCAGAATTCCCAACGCCAGCACAGAGGTTTCGCGCACCTCCTGGCTGGGACTGGTCAAGAACGACATGCAAGCGTCCCGGATCTCGGAACGTCCATCTTCGTCGAGCCTCCCGCCGATCCGAGCCAGCGCGATCAGAGCGCCCGTCAGGACGTCGTCCTGGCGTTCGGATTCGAGCGCTGCCAAGAGTGCGGGGACGACGCGATTCGTGACGAGCAAGGGATCGGGAGCGAGGCTTCCCTCGTGTTGGCTCTTCTGCCCATGCCCGAGCAGGAACTCATCGTCACCGGACGTCACCCCATGCTGGTGGATCCTGTTCTTCAAGCCCAAGTACACTTCCCGGTTGTAGCCCCACCAGAACTCCCAACTCGTCAGGTCTTCTTGGGTCGCATCCCCGCGCTGGGTGACGGGCCCTTGGTGCGGTTGTCCTTGGCCACCTCCGGGGGGACTCGGTGAGGGACCCGACCCGGGCAGGGAACCGGGTGACGGCGTCGAACCAGGACCGGGGCCAGGCATCCCGGGACCGGGCTGGTCCCCGCCGCCCGCTCCTCCGCCGCCAGCGCCAGGGGGCACGATGTCCCCCGGACCTGGATAGGTTCCACCATGACCCCAAAGAGTCGTGGTCGAGGGAAGCAGAAGGGGCACGGTGATCGCTGCGAGCTGAACGCGGCCGAGGGCCGAACGGTTGCGGGTCATGGTGGTGTAGGTCGTCGTCCTCCCACGGACGTACCCACCCTTTGCAAATCCAGGACCCTGGCCCGACTGCACCCTCATGCGGTCGAACCGCCCGTTGCGCTCAGATCCGGTGTGGCGCCCGCGAATCATCGCGTTCCCGAATGGGAACGCTGTGCCAGAGGTCCGGCCGAGAACGAGCCGTTCGGCAGTGCGCCGCATTCGGAGAGGATCCAGGCGGTGAGTTCCACGCCCAGAACGACGCTCTTCGTGGACTTCGGCAACGCCGGGCCGCGTCGAACGAGGTGGGCTGCGGGATGGCTCGTTCTTGGCCGGACCTCTAGAGGAACTGCAGCACGCCGTTGCCGTCCGCGTTCACCTGGGACGGTGTGCGCAGGGGGAACGGAACGGCGCTGCGCAGCCCTTCGCTCCAACCGCTCGCATCAGGGACGGCCAAGCGTCCTAGAGCAGACGCAGCCGCGGCGCGATCCGAACTGCGGTAGGCCTCGCCTTTCACCAACTCGATCAACGCGCCCAAGTCCGGTTGACCGTGGAAAGCCCCCAGGGCTTCGGCCAGAGCACTCTCGGCTCCACGCTTGGCGGGGCGGGTCAGCATGCCGACGATCCGGCCGAAGTCCTCCGCGTGACCGCCGACCGCCAACGCCGTGCCGACCAGGACCACCCGGTCGGGATCTTGCGAGCGCTCCAAGCGTTGTTGCAGCGCAGGCACCGTCGCATGCTCGCCGGCAGCTTCGAGCAAACGCGCAAGGGATTCTGCGCAGACTCCGACGCCCGCATCCTGATCGCGCGCCTCGCGTACCCACTCGCGCACGAGGTCCAGGCTCGTCACGTCGAGCATCAGCGCGAACGCCACGGCATAGGCCGCACGAACAGCGGGCTCCTTCTCACGAGCAGCGATGCGGCGGAAGCGCTGCAGGTCGTCCGGGCTCCAGGCCAGCCGGTCCTCGAGGCTCGCTCTTGCATGCACGCCCAACGTCAACGCAGTCCAGGCGCGCTCGTCGGGAGCACCGACTCCCAAGGCCTGGACCCAACGCGATACCCAGGACTCGCGACCCGCGCCCGGTCGTTCGCCCGACCCGGTGCGCGCCAGGGCCTCTGCCAGGGCGAGGCGCGCCAACGGACGTTCCGCATCGGATCCAATCCGGAGCATCTCGGCGAGCGCATCGCGCAGTGCCACGTCACTCGGATCCAACCCGGCTCGACCGACTTGGCCCGCTGCGTGAATGGCGCCGAAACGAAGATCGGCGAGCGCTTCTTCCGGCGGCCGGCGCAGGGTCTGGGTCAACGCGCGCAGAACGCGAACGCGCAGTGCGGCGTGAGTGGGTGAGTCCAACGACAGGTGCGCGGTCAGGCGCGCCAACGCAACCAGGACATGCGCGCGCACGCCCCGGGGCCATCCGGACTCGCCCTTGGGGTCGAACGATGCAAGCAACAGCTCGAACTGATCCTCCAGCCCCATGAGGTCCTTCGCATCCGAGTCCGCCCGGGGAGGGAGTGCGCAACGGCCCATGGCGATGGCCCCCGCGATCGCGAAGTCCACCAGGTCCGGGCGCGTGCTCGTGAGTGCGGACGCATAGACCTCGACGGCCGCTCGCCGCAACGCAACGTCCGCGTGCTGTTGAGTCAACGCGTCCAGACCGAAGACTGCGTACGTACGCATGGTGGGGTAGACGCGTGGCTGCTGGATGATCGCGCGTCCGATGGGCCCGTCCGTAGCGAGGCTGGCGAGGAGTTCCAGGTCCTGGGGATCACCGACCAAACCGATCGAGACCGCAGCACGTGGTACTCCGCTGAAACTGCCGCTGAACCACGCATGGATCGGAGCTCGCACGACGGGGCGCAAACTCGGCTCGGACCGCGCGATGCGCGCCAGGGCGAGGCCGGCTGCGTCGTGCAGTGCCCAGGACCCAACCACCTCGGTCTCGAGCGCAGCGAGCAGAGTCGGCACGATCGAGGTCGTCAGCTCCCCCTTCGAGCGTCCGAGCGCACGGGACTTGCGCTGGGGGAGCAGGCGCTGCCGGTGAAAGCCCCACCAGGACTCCCATGGCAACCCACCGTTCGTGTGGATCAAGTGCCCGCTGGCATTCGGCTCCCAAGCATCTCCGACAGGATCCACCGCCTGATCCGGAAGTCCGCATCCACACATGCCGAGCCCCAAGGACTCGGTCAGCTCGCGCGGGCCCAAGTAGGCGCCGCCTTGTGCGTGGACGACTCCCACCAACCACAGGGAGGAGGCGAGGCGCGCCACGCATCCAAGGAACTCTCGCGTCATGCATAGAGGAGAACCGCTGCGGGCCGCTCGACGCAAGGTCGATCCGACGTCGTCCCGCAGGACCCGGATTCAATGGGTCTCCGCCCGACGTACAGCCGTCAGAAGAGGTCGAGCACGCCGCCACCCTCACCGATGAGCGTGGAGGTGGTCGCTCGGTAATGCACGTCCCGCGACAGTTCGACGTTCCATGGCAACGGGTCGGAATCACCGATGAGACCCAGGGCGACGGCAGCGAAACTGCGCGCGCTGCCGGTCGCCTTGTCGTTCTTGAGCAACGCCAGGAGCGGCCCCACAGCGTCCCGATCTCCGATGCGCCCGAGCGCGCCACACAAGGCGGCCTGGCTGGAGGTGGCCGTAGCCTGCTCCAGCATCTGGACCAACTCCGGCACCGCATGTACCTGGCGCAGCAGGGCCAGGCCCGTGGCTGCCTGACGAATCAGGTCTGGTCGATAGGCCGAATCGCGGACCAACCGCAGGACGGGGTCCGCGGCATCCTTGACGTCCATCAGGCCCAGGGCCACGGCGCAATAGCCACGCGCCGCATCGCGCCCCTCGAGCGTGTCGAGGCGCTGCAACAGGAGCTCCCACGCCTCCAGGTCCCGGCGCAGTCCCAAGGCCAACGCATAGGCTCCAACGGTTTCCGGGTCCCGCTCCTTGGCGGCCTGAGCCAACAGCGCCTTCGAGGTGGAAGGCTCGAGCGCGTGCCCCACCCGGTGCAGCATGCGCCCTTGAATCCCGATGGCCAGTGCGGCCCAGGGACGGCGCGGGGACGTCTCACGCTCCAACTCCTTGAGCAGGAACTCGCTCACCTGATCGAGCCCCTCGAACGCGTCGGGACCTCCGCCCGGACGCCCACCCAATTGGCCCAGTCCGACCAGAGCGAACCGACGAGCTTGTTCGGAGCCGTTCTTGGCCACCTGGAGGATGGCGTTGCGCAACAGCAGATCGGCCGGGGCCGTTCCCAATCGTCCCAGCGCTCCGGCGGCCAACACCGCGCCCTGCGACAGTTCATCTTCGCGATAGCCAGGCTTCGACAGAGCCGCATCCGCCAACAAGCCGGCGACGCGGGCGCGCTGGGTGGGCAACTCCGCAGGAGACACTTGTTCGAGCAGTCGGACCAACGCGCGTGGCGCATGGGAGCGCACGATCGCATGTCGCGAGGAAGCGTGCGCACGCTGGGACCTGGCATCGAAGTAGTCGCACAGGTAGACGATCTGGTCCTCGAGCGTGGCCAGAGTCGTTCGTCCAGGACCGACGTGAATTCCGGGATCGGGGGGAAGCGGTACGAGACCGAAGGCCAGCATGGCCGCGACCTTGACGTCGCGAGTCGCAGCGTTCGGTGCGTCCAGCGCTTTCGCGAGCTCGGTCACGATGCGCACGCGAAGATCGTCGTTCCCGTTCGCCTGGCCCAGGAGACCCAAGCCATACCCGGCGAAGGCGCGTGTACGAATGTCGACCTCGACCTCGCCCACGAGTGCCCGACCTTCCTTGGTGTCGTGCAAGAGAGCGACGAGCGCGTCGGTGTTGACCTCGTCCGCCAGGAGCCCCAGACACAACGCGGCGGTCTCGTGCACCTCCTGGTTCGGATGCACCAGGAACTTCAGAAGACGCTGCGAGATCTTCATGCGGTCGCGGGCCGGAAGAGATCTTCCGATGCGCGAGACCGCGATCAGGGAACCGGAGAGCACCGGGTTGTGGGTGTCCGTGTCGAGCGCATGCAAGAGCGCGGGAAGGATCTCACCCTCGACCTGTTCGGATGTGGGGCGGCGCGTCTTGGGTAAGGACTGTCGATCCCCGACGCCCAAGAAGTGATCGTCGGAACCGAGGTCGACCTGCACGTTCGCGATGGCCGTCTTCAAGGCCAGGAACGGGTCCCGGTTGAAGGCCCACCAGTAGTCCCAACGTGTGAGGTCGGGCCCGGCATTGCCCGCGTTCGGGGTGGCCGGACCGGCAACGAATCCTGGGCCGGCCGTGATGTCGACCGGGACCGATCCACCGGCCCCTGGCGATCGTGCTCCGCCACCCGACGGCGCCACGGTGTCCCCGGTCACCGTGGCCCCCGGCGGTATCGATGCCGTGTCCGCAGGAGGGACGGAGCCCGGGCCGCTGTAACTCCCGCCGTGAAGCGCCGCGAGGCTCTTGGGCTCGGCGGAAACCGAAGGGACGAGACATCCCAGGGCAAGGACGGGAAGGAGTCGAGGCAGCATGAAGTCCATGGGAAAGGCAGAGCGCCGCAGGATGCAAGGGTCGTGCCGCGTCCCAGGATCGCCACAGCGACTCGCAGAAGTGAGAGCCGGGAGTGCCCAGGGGGCCCAGGCTCCCGCTACGAACGGTGGGGGGGGCTGCCCCACCGAAGGACCGGTGTTCCCGAAGCGGAACGCCCCTGTTCCCCTGGAGTAGGCCAGGGGAACAGGGGCGCTCCAAGGACGAGTTGGGACGTGCAGGTCAGTCCCGGCTGGTGAAACTGGCTCGCAGGTGGTCGCGGTTCATCCTGGCGATGTTCTCGACCGTGATCCCCTTGGGGCAAGCAGCCATGCACTCGTAGTGGTTCGTGCAGGCACCGAAGCCCTCCTTGTCCATCTGGTCGACCATGGCGATCGCGCGCGAACTGCGTTCGGCCTGGCCCTGCGGCAAGAGAGCGAGTTGGGACACCTTGGCCGCGGTGAACAGCATCGCCGCAGCGTTCGGACAAGCCGCCACGCAAGCACCACAACCGATGCACGCCGCAGCGTCCATGGCGAGGTCGGCTTGCACTTTGGGGACCTGGACCGCGTGCGCGTCCGGCGCAGCTCCGGTGTTCACCGAGATGTAGCCGCCGGCTTGCAGGATGCGATCGAACGCCGAACGGTCGATGACCAGGTCCTTGACGATCGGGAACGCCGTCGCGCGGAACGGTTCGATCGTGATCGAGTCACCGTCCTTGTAGTTGCGCATGTGCAACTGGCACGTGGTGGTCTCGTTCTCGGGGCCATGGGGTTGGCCGTTGATCACCAGACTGCACATGCCGCAAATGCCTTCGCGACAATCGTGGTCGAACGCGATGCCTTCCCGGCCGTCGGCCATGAGCTTCTCGTTCAGCACGTCGAGCATCTCGAGGAACGACATGTCGGGGCTGGCCTCGACCTTGTAGCTCTCGAAACCGCCGCCGTCGCTGGGCCCGGCCTGCCGCCAGATCTCGACGTTCAAACGCATCATCTTCGTCTCGGTGGAGGAACTTCCCATCACTTGTAGCTCCGCGTCGTCAGCTTCACGTTGTCGAAGGTCAGGGACTCCTTGTGGAGTTCATGCGACTGACCGTCACCTTTGTGCTCCCAGGCCGCTGCGTAGGTGAACGCTTCGTCGTTGCGCTGCGCCTCACCTTCCTCGGTCTGATACTCCTCGCGGAAGTGCCCTCCGCAGGACTCTTCGCGGTGCAACGCGTCACCGACCATGAGCTCGGCGAACTCCATGAAGTCGGCCACGCGACCGGCGTGCTCGAGGTTCTGGTTCAACGAGGCGCCGTCGCCCAGAACGTTCACGTCCTGCCAGTAAGCCTCGCGCAACGCGCGAATCTCGCTCAGGGCGCTGGTCAGTCCGGCCTGGTTGCGTGCCATGCCGCACTTGTCCCAGCAGATCTGACCGAGTTCTCGGTGGAACTGGTCGACCGAGCGCGAGCCGCGGACGGAGAGCAGTTTCTGGAAGCGGTCGCGGGACGCGGCTTCCGCCTCGGCGAATGCATCGTCGCTGGTCGAAACGGCCTGCATGGACGCACCGGCCAGGTGGCTGGTGATCGTGGCCGGAACGACGAAGTAGCCGTCGGCCAAGCCCTGCATCAGCGCGCTCGCACCGAGTCGGTTCGCGCCATGGTCGGAGAAGTTGGCTTCGCCGAGCACGAACAGACCAGGCAGGTTGCTCTGCAAGTTGTAGTCGACCCAGAGTCCGCCCATCGTGTAGTGGACGGCCGGGAAGATGCGCATCGGCACCGAGTACGGATCCTCGCCCGTGATGCGTTCGTACATCTGGAAGAGGTTCCCGTACTTGGCGGCGATCGTATCGCGTCCGTCACGCTGGATGGCGTCGCGGAAGTCCAGGAAGACCGCCAATCCGGTCGAGCCGACGCCCTTGCCATCGTCGCAGACGGCTTTGGCGTTGCGACTGGCCACGTCGCGCGGAACGAGGTTGCCGAAGCTCGGGTAGCGACGTTCCAGGTAGTAGTCGCGATCCGCATCCGGGATCTGCTCGGGCGAACGCGTGTCGCCTTGGGTCTTCGGCACCCAGACGCGACCGTCGTTGCGCAGCGACTCGCTCATCAACGTCAGCTTGGACTGGTAGTGCCCGCTGACCGGGATGCAGGTCGGGTGAATCTGCGTGTAGCACGGGTTCGCGAAGTACGCGCCGCGCTTGTGAGCACGCCAGGCCGCCGTGACGTTGCATGCCTTGGCGTTGGTCGACAGGTAGAACACGTTGCCGTAACCACCGGTGCACAGCAGCACCGCATCTCCGGCGTGACGCTCGAACTCGCCGGTCTGCAGGTCGCGCGTGATGATGCCGCGTGCGACGCCGTCGACGTTCACGACGTCGACCATTTCGCAACGCGTCTTCATCTCGACGCGGCCCGCGCTGATCTGGCGGTTCAGAGCGCCGTAAGCGCCGAGCAGCAACTGCTGGCCGGTCTGGCCGCGCGCGTAGAACGTGCGGGAGACCTGGGCACCGCCGAACGAACGGTTGTCGAGCAGGCCGCCGTACTCGCGCGCGAACGGCACGCCTTGGGCGACGCACTGGTCGATGATCGAAACGGACGCTTCGGCCAAGCGATGCACGTTGTGCTCGCGGGCGCGGTAGTCGCCACCTTTCACAGTGTCGTAGAACAGGCGATGCACGCTGTCCCCGTCACTCTTGTAGTTCTTCGCTGCGTTGATCCCGCCCTGGGCGGCGATCGAGTGCGCGCGTCGCGGCGAATCCTGGATGCAGAACGCTTTGACGTTGTAGCCCATCTCCGCGAGGCTCGCGGCGGCCGAGGAACCGGCCAATCCGGTGCCTACGACCAGGACGGTGAACTTGCGGCGATTGGAAGGGTTGACGAGCGGAAGGTCGAACTTGTGGCGCGTCCAAGCGTCCGCAAGCGGAACGCCGGTCGGGACCTTGCTGTCGAGCGTGGCGGGACTCATGGCTCAGCTCTGGAACATCAGGTAGATCGGAATCGACGCGAAGCCGACGAACAGGACCACGGCGAGCCCGAAGCCCGCATTGCGCAGCCACAGGGAGTAGCGCGGATGACTGACGCCCAGCGTCTGGAAGGCGCTGGCGAATGCGTGCCGCAGGTGCAGGCCCATGGCGGTCAAACCGACCATGTAGATCAGGAAACCGATCGGACTGGTCAGGCGATCGATGACGGCGACGCCCATGTCCTCGACCGAGTCCGAGCCCATGGCTTTCGGGACGCGGAAGTCGATCAGGTGGACCAGGAGGAAGAGCAGCAGGACGAGGCCGCTGATCAGCATGGAGCGCGAGGCGACCGTCGACTCGCCCATGTGCGTGCGCTGGCGGTATCCGACACCGCGAGCTTCGCGGTTGCGCGCCGTGACGCGGAGGGCCAAGCCGATGTGCACGACGAACAGCAGGCCGAGGCCCGCTTCCGCGACGTACAGAAGCGGGCCGAACGACTCGAGTTTGTGCTCGTACTCGTTCAAGGCCTCCGCTCCTTGGAACAGGGTCAAGTTGCCAGCCAGGTGCGCGACCAGGAACCCGACCAGACCGAGTCCGGTCAGGGCCATGAGGGTCTTCTGGCCTAGCGACGACGTCAGGAAGCGTCTCAGGGCGTTCATCGGGGGCTCGGGCACATGGGGGTGCTGGATGGGGGATCCAGGGGGCGGATCCGGTGGGGGAACCGGCTGGAGGGAGTGCGTCGCCCGGTGGAGCCTGGTCGGGCTCGGGCGGGTTTCGCAGGGGAGCCTACGGAGCGCGGGGATGCCAGTCCACGGGCCAGGGCGAGGTCCTGGTCATTTCGTGGCTGAATCGGGGGCTGGATCGAAGGACCGGCGCGCCTCGATAGCAGGCGGAAATGGCGCATTCGGGCACGATTCACGTGATTCGGCGCTCACCCCTCGACTCCCGGGAGATTCGGTCGCTAGCCTGCGACCCATGGTCCCGACCACGACGCGAATCCACCTGTTCCGCCACGGAGCCGTCGCGGCGCCCTTTGCGGGCCGCATCTATGGAGACCTGGACGTTCCGCTCTCGGAAGCTGGAGAAGCGGAGTCCTGGGCCGCCGCAGCCACGTTGGACGGACAACCTTTGCAGGCCATCGTGCATTCCGGCCTGGCTCGCGCCCGGCACCTGGCGGCCCGCATCGCCCAGAACCACCCCGAGACCCCGGTCGTCCTGGATCCCGCGTTGCGTGAGATTCACCGTGGCCCCTGGGCCGGCGTCGACCTTGAAGAGATCCGGGCCAAGCATCCCGCGGCCCTGGACGCCTGGCACGTCAGCCGGGGCCTGTTCGCGCCGCCAGGCGGAGAAACCGTCCAGCAGATCTCGACCCGGGTTTGTGCCGCGATCCAAAGGCATGCGAGCGACCACGCCGGAGGAACGATCGCGATCGCGGCGCATCTGTGGGTCCTGCGGTCCGCGGCCTGCGCCTGCGAGGACGGACTGCCGCTGCATCGCTGCGCGGAGCTCGAGATCCCGACCGGCACAGCCCTGACGATCGACTGGCCTGCGGGCGGGGACTCCAGCCACAGGCCGCGTCGGGTCGCGAACGTCTAAGGTCTTGGTTCCGTCCTGAACCTGCGCCTCAACAGCGTTGGCGGTCCTGCCAGGCCAAGCCCGGCCAACGGGATTCACCTGGCCCTCGGCCGGGGACGCGACACGGCGACCGGGCCGGATCCCCGCCGTCGAAAGAGCTGATTCAGGCCTAGTGTCGAGCTCAACGGCGCTTGCGGTCCCGCGCGACCAAACAGGTCCAACGGGATTCGCTGACCACGACATCGTCCTGATTGCGAACGATCACGTCGAGCATCACGGAGCCGCGTTTGGGTCCGGGTTCCGCATCCCGGTCCGCCACGAGCAACTCGCATCGGATCGAGTCTCCGGGCCGCACGGGAGTCGTCCAGCGGATCTCCATCCCGGTCAACGCGTTCAAGGTGCCGTGAAACACACCCGTTTGAACCGCCAGCCCGGTCGCCATGGACTGCACGAGCATGCCGTGGGCGACCCGTCCTCGAAACGTCGACTTGCGGGCAGCCACGTCGTCGACATGCACGGGATTCCAGTCCCCGGACAGGCCGGCGAACGTGGCGATGTCGCCGTCGGTCACGGTGCGACCCGGCGTGGCGATGCGACGCCCGGGCTCGAAGTCCTCGAACCAGAGTCCTTGCGGCATGGATTCGGCGGAGGTCTCGTCGTCGGGGTTCGTCATGATGTGCGTGTGCTGGTCGGAGGTTCGGGAGCACACCCCGAGTTCGAGCGTGGACCCGTTGGCAAGATGCCAAACCGCAAGCGCCTGGGCGAGCCGGCTGGTCAACGTGCACGTGACTACCAACATGAAAGTTGCAGGCAGATTGCGAGTCACTTGGATCGATCAGGGAGGATCCCCGGTGTGGGAACCAGATTCCTTGCGCTTGGAACATCGCCGCGCCGACCGTGTACTGGATGCCCGGTCGAGATCCCATGCAGTCAAGATCCAAGCCGTCGGTCGACCCAGCGAAGGCTTGGCCCAAGAACGGGCCGGAGCCGAGAAGCCCCGGAGACTGGCCGTCCCGGAGCGGATTCACCGGTTGACCTTCCTGGAACCCCGTTCTGGAATGGGTGGATGGCCGACCCGGCCTGAATCGTTCTGAGGTACGATCTTGAGTGCAACATAACGTACATTATCCGACGTCGAAACCATCAGGAATGGGCCCGGAAGACGGCCTCGATTCGGCACGCCCCCAATGCCTCCTTGGGCGACCCGACCCCGGATCGGCCGTCCGATCCACGCACACACAGGCTCGACCGGAACGGCCGGCGGATCTCCGAGCAGTGATCTCGAGCGACAGCGACAGGAATGCTCGGAACGTGCCGATGGATGTCTGCAGAGACTCCAACCATGCGCATGCACCTCCTGATTCCCTGTGGCCTCCTGGCCGTTCTCGCTTCCGCTTGTGGCGCCACGTCCCAAGCCTCCGTCGATCCCATGGAGCCCAAGTCGGGAATGCCCGATTGGGAGATGACGTTCGTTCCGGACCTGCCCGTGGGACATCCGCCCTACGACCGGGTCGACGCCAGCTGGAAGCAGCGCATGGGCACGCCGTACATCTACTTCGAGCACTTCGGCAACTACAACGAGACCGGCTCCCTCATCCCGACGCTGCACCGCGAACTGGTCAGCCAGGGACTCAAGCCGGCCGGCCCGCCGTTCTGCCTCTTCTACGACGACCCGGCGACCACCCCCACCATGGAACTCCGGTCCCGGGCGTGCATCCCGATCGGTGGAGCGCGCTCCCCGAAGGCGCCGCTGCATTACGAGGTCCTTCCCGAAGCCACGGTCGTCTACGCCTTCGTCTCGGGGGCCTACCCGGACGTCCCGCGCGCGTACCCGCAGATCTGGAACTTCCTGGACCGCATGAACTGGACCATCGACGGTCCGATTCGACACACGTACATGGTTCCTCCCGGGGAGAACCCGGAGCCCGACGCGCTGCTCTGCGAGATCCAGGTCCCCGCTGCGCAGCGCCCCTAGAAGGCCGCGCGACGGAGAGCGGACCTGATCTTCGACGCCTCGAGTCCGAGAGCACGGCGCGGCGCGTTCCACGGGCCCGTTGCGCAGCTGCGTGCTGGACGCCAACCCGCGATCAGGTTCGGGGTGAGCACGAGCGGATCCGCCGATCGTGGCGCAAGTTCCGAGCCGCGACGCACGCGAACGATTCCGCGCGTCGGTACGCCGTCAACCACCGAGAAGCCCTGCGGCTTCCGGCGGATACACACAGAGCACTTCGAAACGGTCGCCGGTGCGACGCCCGCGCAGGCGATCGCCGATCATCAGATCCGCGCCGATCGGGGGTTCCAATCGCACGGCGTGATGCTCACCTTCGCGGTCCGCGAGCACCGGCGCGATCGGCGCAGGTGAGATGACTTCGTAGAGTTCGCCGACCGCGTCCTCGTCCGCGGCGGGCACGCGTTTCACGACATCGGCGATGCGTGGCAAGTTGGCGTCGAGTCCTTCGAGCCGTTCGCGGAAGTCCGCATGCAACGGAAGGGCGTGGTTCTCCTGCGCCCAGGGACAGAACGCACGCAGGGCTGCGATCAACGCGTGGGCCTCGTCGGCGTCCTTCAACGCGCGTTGTTCGGGGACCCAGAACGCCGTGAAGCGCAGGAGCGCGGATGCATCGAGCTCGTCGACGACCCCCAGCGCGGCTCCGAACTTGGACAGGTGCTGCAACGACGCGTAACGCTCCGCGGCTTGTGGGTCTTCGCGTCCAATGTCCCACACGAACTCCTGGACCAACGCACCGACGACGCCGGGGAAGTCGGGCGCCGGTGTGTCGGGCTCCTCATCGCCGGGTGCGGCGGAAAGGCCCAAATCGTGCTCCAGGTCCGAAATCAGGGCTTCGAGGTCGCGCCCGGCCGCGCGTCCTTGGTCGAACGCCGCCAGGGCCGCGCGTGGATCCCTGGGGGCATCCCCGAGCACCTTGCCTTCGCGCGCGAGGAACAACCATGCATGCGTGAGGGTCGTGCGCGCAACGATCAGGTCGACGTCCGTGTCGAACGCGATCTCGTCCAGCATGAGGCCCAGCACGTCGCCGGCACCGTGTGCGATGCGCCCGGGATCGAACGGGGCCGCCTTCAAACGCGCGAGCAGATCGTTCACCCGTTCGCGCGTCCAACCACCCGCGATCAACAGGTCGTGCGTGTCCTGGATCGGGTTCTCCGCAACCGTCGCCGGAACGGACTCGGTGTCCGTTCGCGCTGCGCGGAAGAACATCGTCTCCAGTTCGAGTTGAGAGACGCGCACGATCGTCACGCCGTCGTTGCGAATCGCTGCCAGGTCGCGCTCGAGTGCTTCGAGCAGCGTGCCGCCACGGAAGATCCCCGCGGCGCGAGAGATCAGGTACGCACCACCGTCCGTCGGGAACAACCGACCGACGATCAGGTCCCCGGCCGGCAACAACGGCTGCCCGGGTTCGGTGCGAATCGGATAGGCGCCGAAGCCGCCCAGGTCCTCGACCCACATCGTCCCGTTCTGCGGTTCCTGAACGGAGAAGATGCCCGTGATCGACTCGAGCAGTGCGCGTTCCAGGTCCTCGGCGTCCTCGGCCTCGACCGTGACCTTCCTGCGCCAGGCGTCCAAGCGCTTCTCCAGGATCGTGCCCAGCAAGGACGGGCTGTGGCGCTCGAGCACCATCCATTCCAGGTGCCGTTGGGCTGCGCTCAGGGCGGCGCCAGGATCCTCGAGATCGGGGGTGGTTCCGAAGAACTCCGGAAGGCTCGCCGCCTGTTCCCCAAGGAGTACGGGATCACCGTGAACGAGGTCCCGATAGACCAAGAGAGCTTGTTCGATGTCGTCGTGTCGGATCATGATCGGCCTTGCGGGCGAACAGGATAAGACCCGGCGCCTCGACCTGGGTCGCGGGCCCTCCCGAAACCGGTGATTCCCAACCCGCACCCGACCGGGTGTGGGTCCCCGTTCGCCCCGATTCGAGTCCCCCACCAGCAAATCCTTGGGACCCGGGGCCCGAAGCGACACAATGTCCCCGGCCGGAGGGCCCCCATGAACCCCATTGAACAGACCGCAACCGAGGGAGGTTTCGACCTCGCCTGGATCGACCAGATCGGCGCCGTGCTGGTGCTCCTCTTCCTCGTGCTCGGAGCCTTCCGCGGCCTCTGGTGGCAGATCCTGCGACTGGTTGGCGTCGTCGCCGGCATCGTGGTCGCCCGCCAACTGACGCCGCGTGTCGCCCCCAACATGAAGGGCGTGCTCGACATGTCCGAGAGCACGGCCCACGCCGTGACCTGGCTCATGCTCTTCGTCGGCGTCCTGGTGCTCGCAGCCCTGGTCGGCGTACTCGGCAAGAAGCTGCTGCAAACGGCCCAATTGGGACTGTTCGACCGTTTCGGCGGCGCCCTCGCCGGTGGGTTCACCGGCCTCGTGCTGCACGCTTCCCTGCTGCTGGTCATGGCCGGCATGGGTACCGACGACTGGGCGACCAGCGTGCTCGAGGGCACGTACAGCGCCAAGGTCTACGACCAGGCCTCGGGGCGCTTCCACCTCCTGATGGACGCCCAGGCCGCGGAGAAGACGCACGGCACCGTGATGCAGCAGCTCTTTCCAGCGCGCTACATGAATGGCCCGCTGCCCCAGGACGGAAGCACGCGGACCGGGGACACCCCGAACGGCGCACCCCCGACCGACATCCGTCCGAACGGGGTCGCGCCGGACGATGCGGACCTCGACTACGACTACTGATCGAGCTCGGTCGGTCGCACGCCCACTGCAAGCCACGTTTCGGGACGCGGGCAGATGATATTGGGCATTCGTTGACCTCCCCCCGAAGCGCGCCTAGGCTGCGGGCTTCACAACTCAGAAACCAGCGCGTACGCAGGGGAAGCCGGTGTGAATCCGGCACGGTCCCGCCACTGTAAGTTGCACGGGTACGAGGTCACCGTCCACAAGGACAGGTCACTGGGCAAGGTCGAAGACGTTTGTCGTCGACGCAGCCCGGGAAGGCCGATCTCGAACTCCACGTGACGAGTCAGGAAACCCGTCGCACGCGTCGGATCGACCGACCCCGAGGACAGGGTCCACGTCGACGTGGTGGTTTTGCGGCGACTTGCCGCGCCTCTTCCCTTGGTACCGAACGAGCTCTTGCTCCCTGGTACGAAGTTCAGGAACGCCCTCACTCGGATGCTCGGTCACACCTGCGAAGACAGGCGACACATCCATGAAAACCACCTCCATGTTTCTGGCGAGCTCCGTGCTGGCCACCACTCTCCTGACGGGACTCTCGACGGGCACCGCAAGTGCCCAAGAACTGGCCGGCCCCGGCTGGGCTCTCACCTCGAACCCGATGACGTTCGGCGCCGCCCGCGCCACGCTCACCGATGGTTCGTACATCGAGTTCGACGGCACGACCCTCGCGCACTTCGATTCGGGCGGCGGCCTGATCCAGAACCTGGCGGCCACCGCGGGCTTCAAGTTCCCGAGCTTCCTCGAGATCCTGCCCGGTGAAGCGACCGCCCTGTTCGGGGAGTCGTCGGTTGGCAACATCTACGAGGTCGACCTCGTCAACGGCGGCATGACCCTGCTGACGAACATCGGCTTCAACTACGACGTCGAGCTCGATGCGACCCCCGGGTTCGCCTACATCAGTGGCGCGCCGGGCGGTTTCGGCACAGGCACCGACATCTTCCGTGTCGATCTGACCAGCGGCGCGCAAACGCGTGTGGTTCACGTCGGCGGACCCTCGGGCGCCGTCACCGTGAACGACGTCGGCGACCTCTTCTACGTCACCCAGTTCGACAGCTGGCCGATCCCGCCGCTGAGTTCCTCGATCCTTCGCTGGGACGATGCGGAGCTCGTCGGGGTCGATCCGATGACCCCGCTCACCGAAGCCGACGCCGACATCGTCGTCCCCGCGCTGACGGGCGGAACCGGCATGCGTTACGCCTCGGCCACCGACAGCCTGTTCGTGCTCGACACCGACTTCGCGGGCGGTCTCAGCAAGGTCGCTCGCTTCAACGCGACCACCGGGATCTGGAAGGAGGACGTGGCGACGTCCCCGCTCAGCCTCACCGGGTTGCAGATCTTCCCCGGCTCGGGGTCGGCTGTCCTGGCCGGGTTCCAGCCCATCGGCGCGCACCTGCGCTTCAACGTCACGGACTTCGGCAACAGCATGAGCTCGACGCTGGTCGTCGATCCGGCGCGTCCGATCATCGCGTTCTCGGGGCCGGCCCCGGGCGTCGCGGGGGTCGCGACCGTGACCATCACCGGCGCGATGCCGAACGCGGGCGTCCGCGTGGCGACCACGCACGATGAGTTCCAGCTGGGCGCCGAATGCGTCCACCATGTGGGCCTCGACATTCCGTACCACCTGGCGTTCCAGCCGATCCACCTGATCCGTCGCTCGCAGCCGCTTGCCACGGATCCGTTCGGAACGATGGTCCTGACCTACAACCAGCCTGCCGGCTTCGGTGGTCAGATCGTCTTCCAGGGTCTGCTCGAGGACGCGTCCGGTGCTCCGCTCGGAACGTCCGAGGCGATCCTGAACAACTGATTCGGATCCGCTACGCGTACGTCACGCCGACTCCTTCGTTGCACGAGGGGGTCGGCGTTCGCGTTGCGCCTCACTCGACGACGCGCACGCTCTTGAACCACTCCAGACGCTCGCGCAGCTTGGGCGCGATCCCGCCCTGGACCGTGAGCAGCGCAGCGCCGCATCCCTTGCAGGATCCGTGTGCTGACAGGAGCACCGCGCCGTTGTCCTCGACCTCCAGCAGCCGCAGGTCTCCCCCATCCGCCTTCAACGACGGGCGCACGCTCTTCAGAACGGCCTCCACCTGCTGGATGCGGTCGGGATCACCGCGCACGACTCGCGGAGTCTTGGGGCGTCCCAAGAGACGCTTGAGCAGGGCCTGGATCACGACCCGTCCTTGAGCCACTCCGCGGGCAGATCCAAGGTGGTCGCCCCGCAACTCTGTTGATTCGCTTCGGCGCCGGGCAGGGCGGCGGTCAACGATTCGAGCAGCGCCCCCACGGTCTCCCCACCTTTCACCGCGCAGCGCCACCCACCCTGGTAGGGCAGGATCGCCCACGACAGGTCGCTGGATCCATTCGAGTCCTGGGTCGCCGCCCACAGCAACGAACCCACGGCCCACGGCACGCGCCAACCGTCCGGGGAGCTCGGCTGCACGTCAGGCAGCGTGCGTCCGCTCGGCGCGAGAGGACGACCTGAACGACGCGCCGCGTCGCGCACCAGATCGACCATCCAGGCCAAGCCGCGCGGATCCCGTCGCGTCTGCATCAACTCGGCGCCCGATGCGCTCGACAACGCAGCCAGCAACCAACCCAGGCGCTGCACCTCGTCTCCGGTCCGCCCGAGATCCGATGCGCGGCCCTCCAGCATCTCGTCGCCGCCCGGCATCTCGAGCAACGCGCTGAATCCCGAGATCAACTGGGTGCAGTTGCCGAGTCCGTGCAGCAGGGTCGGCAGCAGGCCGCGGGTCAGGGCATCCATCGAGGCTTGTGTGGGTTCCATACGGGCCCCAGCGTAGCCCGAGGATGCCCTCGGTTCCCCCTCATTCGGTTCGACTCCACGGGAGGACGCGCGTCGAGGGGGTGGATGGTGCCGGAAGGGGGACTCGAACCCCCATGCCCGTGAAGGCGGTGGATTTTGAATCCACTGCGTCTACCAATTTCGCCATTCCGGCTGGAACGGCGCACAGGGTAGGACCGGACCCCTGCCCGACACAAGCCTCTCTGGGCAAGAGTCTCGGGCCAGGCGTCCCGGAGCGGGGTGGCTCGAAGCGGTGGCTCGGCTCAACCCCGGGCGGCCGACCACTCGAAGGCGTGCCCGACTCCGCGCGCTACGCCTTGGGCCTGGGCGACGTAGCCGAGGCTGGCCAGGATGCCGCTGCCGAAGGCTTCCAAGCCGAAGGTCTGGTGCGTCAGGCGCAGGACCTCGCCGGTCCCTCCGAAGATGATCTGCTGATTCGAATAGAGCCCGTCGACCCGCACGGCATGCACACCGAGCGAACCGGGCTGGCGGCCGAGCGCCTGCTCCAGTTGGGCCGCCGTGTCCTTGGCCGTGCCGGAAGGTGCATCCACCTTGCCGGAGTAGTGTTCCTCGACGATTTCGACGCTCTTCAAGAATCGCGTCGCATCCAAGGCGAGCCGTTGCTGCAGCCAGACCCCGAGGCAGAAGTTGGGAACGATCAGGCCTCCCAACCCTTTGGAGCGCGCCAGGGCGTCGAGGGGCGCGTCCTCTGCGGGGTCGACGCCACTGGTTCCGATCAGTGGACGCACGCCGTGATCGAGCAACGTCCGCGCGTGGTCGGCACCGAGCCCAGCCACGGTCAGATCCAGGCCGACCTGGGCGCCGTTCAAGCTGGACGCCAGATCGTCGGAGCGCCCGATGCGGGCCACGATCTCGAGGTCCTCGCGGGTCGCCAGCAGGCCCTCCACGAAGCGGCCCATGCGGCCGTTCGGCCCGATCAATGCAATCTTGTTCATGTTCGTTCGCCGCGTCGGTTGAGCGCGCGCGAGCAGATCTCGAGCAGCAGGTCGCGGAAGCCCACCCCATGGGCCAGGGCCGCCTGGGGCAACAGGGAGCGCGGCGTGAAACCGGGCAGCGTGTTCGCTTCCAGCACGACCGGCGGCCCGCCGTGGGCCGGCACGATGAAGTCGATGCGGGCGTAGCCCTCGAGCCCGGCGACGTCCCAGATGGACAGGGCGAGGTCCTGGACCTCGGCGCAGCGAGCCTCGGTGAGCGAGATGGGCGGACAGAATTCCTCGGCGCCCTCCGACGAGTACTTCTGCGAGTAGTCGAACCACTCGTCCTCGCGCGGGCGGATCTCGACGAGCGGCAACGCGCGTCGATCCCGCTCGTCCCCGACCACGCCGACCGTGACTTCGACGCCCGCGACGCCGCGTTCCACCAGCACGGAATCCCCCGCAGCCAGGACGGCCTCGATCATCGGAGCGAGGAGTTCGACCTCGTGGATCCGCCCCGTGTTCAGGGACGAGCCCCCGTGAACGGGCTTGACGTACCACGGGGACGAGCCGAGATCTTGGATGCGCTGCACGATGCCGCGCTGGTCTTGGTCCCAATCGGAGCGCGTGATCGAGAGGCCCGCAGCCACCGAAACTCCGGCTTCGATGAACCGGGCACGGGACAGGACCTTGTCGAGGCAGAGCGCGCTGGCCGCGACGCTCGAACCGGTGTACGCGCGACCTGCGATCTCGAGGAAGCCCTGCAGGATCCCACCTTCCCCGTCGCCGCCGTGGAGGCCGAGCAGGAACAGAGCGTTCTCGGGCAGGCGATCGATCGCCGTCGTGGGCGCCAGGGCTTCGCCGTCGACGACCCACAGTCCCGCGGGATCGATCTCGACGACCGAGGTGGAGCGGGGCAGACCCGGTTCGCCCAGGGGCTGCAGCGCATCGGCCATGGCCTGACCCGAGGTCAAGGACACGTCCCGCTCGCCAGACGTGCCACCCAACAAGACCACGATCGGCGTGTCCTCCAACTGGGCTCGCCGCGAGTCGGACGTCCACGTCACCCAGCCGGGAGTGATCGCGGGAATCGGGGTCAGCGCATCGGAAGCACTCATCGGTAGAGCAGTCCCCCACCCAGCGGAGTCGGCGTGGCGGGCATGCGCGCCGCGAATTCGGCAGCGGTCTCGGCGAACGTCGGATCGATCTCCAGGTTCGGGTCACCGCCCGCGTCCATCGGGGCTGCCGACTGGCCGTGCTCCGCCAGCCATCCACGGAACATGTCCGTCATGTCGCGCTTGCAGGTCGCCGGCGAATCCGGGCCTTCGGAGTTCTTCACAGGCGAGAACTCGCTCGCACGATCGACCTCCAAGGTGATGCTCGCGGACGTTCGCGCGAGCGCATCGAACACGAAGGTCTCGAACTTCACGCCGTCGACCTTGGCGCGCGAGCCATCCGGCAGCACCGCGTCCATGCTCTTGCGCGCCAGGTGCCAGGGAAGCTGCAACGGGCCGTCGCCGGTGAGGCGTTCGACGAAATCACGCTCGATCGCATGCATGGCGATGTTGCCGGCACGGAACACGAGGTCGCCGGCATCATCGCGCGCTTCCCGCAGCGCCTCGGGCAGGTCCGAGTACTCGATGCAGCCGAGCACGCCGTCGGCGCGACCGAGCACGCCGACCTTCTCGCCAGCGTCGACCTTGGCCACGACCTTGCTCGACATCTCGGCTCCGGCTGCGGCGTGCAGACCGAGGAACAGGGGGTCCGCCATGCGTGCCATCGGGTTGTCGACCTGGAAGTAGCTGAGCGTTTCGATCCCGCGTTCGGCTGCGTCCGCCAGGCATCCGGATTCACGCAAGGCAGCCAACGTTCCACCGTGACCGTTGGGCGCCAGGAACAACTGATCGGGTGCCGCCAGAATGATCCGTCCCTCCAGGTCCAACGCCGGGAGCATCGCCTGTTGGAAGAAGGTGACGGCATCGGCGGGCAGACCGAAGTTGCCGTTCTCGAGAAACAGCTGCCGGGTCGCAGCGTCGTTGGTCGCCGAGGTCATGACGTACCAACGAATGGGAGCACCGCTGCGAGCGTGCGCTGCCTTGAGGCGCGCGGCGTGCCAGGCGAACAGGGAGATGCGCGTGACGGGACCGACGGGAAAGGCACCCTTGGGACCATCGAAACCCAACCTGGAACCCTGGCCGCCCGCGACGAGGACGTACCCGACCAGGCCTGCGCTCAAGCGTTCTTGGCCGATCAGGATCGCCTGCCTCGCGCGCTCTTCGAACTCGCCCTTGGGCAGCAGCGGAAACAGCTCCGGAGGTTCGAACGCAGGAGCGGCATGCGCATCGCTGGCGTTGTCCAGCAGGCTTTTCAGGTGCCGGATGGTCCCCCAGTCCAGGTCGGCGACCTGGACGAGCAAACGCTCGCGCGAGCCGGCGTCCAGGCCGTCCCAGAACTGGAAGAGGTGCGCCTGCCCCTCGGCCTCGGCCCTATCCCGCAACGTGGTGGTATCGATCGTCATAAGTCCCCTCGGTGCGTTCGAGTGTACGCAGAGGACGCCCGTCGATCACGACCCGTCCACTTCGAGCAAGACCTTCAACGTCCCACGACGCCCCGCCCGGTCCAGTGCCGCGGCCCCCTCTTGGAGCGGGAAGCGCGCGTCCACCAGGTTCTCGACCGGGATGCGGCCTTCCGCGAGCCAGGCGAGGGCGGGCGCGAAGGGTCCGCAGCGCGAGCCCACCAGGGTGATCTCGTCCACCACCAGGGGAGTCAGATCGAGCGGCGCCGCCCGTTCGGTGGTCGTCTTCAGCACGAGGGTCCCGAGGGGCCGAACGCTGGCCAGGGCCAGTTCGAAGGTCTCGGGACGACCGCTGGCCTCCACCACCAGGTCGAAGGACTTCGGCGCCGGCGCATCCAACCACGTCATCGGCAGACCCAGGCGGTCCACACGGTCGGGGTGCCGACCCGCGAAGTGAACGTCGGCGCCCGCGAGCTGCAGCGAAGCACCGCACAGGAGCCCCAGTCGCCCGTCTCCGACCACCAAGGCCCGCATGCCGGGACGGACGTCGACCTGGTCCAGGATGTGCCTGGCGGCCGCGAGCGGCTCGACGAACGTCGCAGCGGCATCGGAGACGCCGTCCGGCACGGGCAACAGGTTCGTCGTCGGCAGGACGAGTTCCTCGGCGAACGCTCCGCTGCGCCCCAGGATCCCAAGCACCGTTCGCGCGGTGCAATGACGGCCCCGACTTGTTCGGCAGTCCACGCAGGTGCCACAAGCCGCATTGATCTCGCCGACCACGCGGCGTCCCGCCAGGGGACCGTCGACCGCGCGGCCGACGAACTCGTGACCCGGAACACCTTCGAAGCCCATGTAGCCCCGGACCAACGCCAGATCGGTGGCGCACACGCCGGCCTGAACGACACGCACCCGGCATTCACCGGGTGCGTCCGGGGGAGTCTGGAGATCTTCCCGGTAGTGAACGATCCCTGCGCCGACGTGAAGCCCACGCATGATCGGTCTCTTGGGTTGGAGCCGGAAGGCTCAGCTTGCGGCGGCTTCGCCCGAAAGAGCCTCGAAGCTCTTCTCGACGAGGTGCACCAACGCTTCGATCCGCTTCTCGAGGACGACTTGCTTCAGGACCAACTTCTCGACGACCGGCGGCAGAACAGCTTCGCGCACGTAGTTGTTGATCATGTTGATGATCTCAGCGCGGTTGGCGTCGGGCAGGCGATGGAAGTGGTACTGGAACTTCTCCTCGAGGATCTCTTCCGTCTGATGCATGCACTCAGCGGAGATCTGAGCGGCGCTCTTGGAGTCGTGTTCGTTGTGGAAGACTTCGACTTTGTATTGGTGGAGCAGGTCCCGGAACTTCTGTTGCACGTATTTGGGTCCGTTGAGGTTTTCGGTGGAAGGGGCCGACCTGGCCCCCGATGGTTCGATGATAGCAGACTCGCGCAAGCCGTCCGAGTCGCGCTTCGAGCATGTCTCGCGCAGAGCCAGGACCGTCGATCCGCCGCGGTGGATACGGTCCTACGCTCTCGTTCGCAGGGGTGCGATCGAGGGATCCAGAACGGCGAACGCCGTCGCGCGTTCTCAGTCGGGCTTGCCGATGACCACGCTCACGTTGTGCCCGCCGAAACCCAGTGAGTTGCAGAGGGCATTGCGCACCGGCTTGTCGCGCGCCTCGTTGGGCACGTAGTCGAGATCGCAAGCCGGGTCCGGAGTGGTGTAGTTGATCGTCGGGTGCAGCTTGCCCGTGTGAACGGCGAGCGCCGTGACCACCAGTTCGATGCCGGTCGCGGCACCGAGCAAGTGACCGATCATCGACTTGGTCGAGTTCACGGCCAACTTCTTTGCATGGTCGCCGAAGACGAGGTGCGTGGCCGTCGTCTCGATGGAGTCGTTGTAGGCGGTGCTGGTGCCGTGGGCGTTGACGTAGTCCACGTCCTCGGGATTCAGCTTGGCGTGACGCAGGGCCTCCTTGAAGGCGCGCGCCGGCCCCTGGCCGTCTTCCTTGGGAGCGGTGATGTGGAAGGCGTCGTCGGTCGAGCCGTAGCCCTTGACCTCGGCGTAGATCCGCGCACCGCGAGCCTTCGCGCGTTCGTACTCCTCGAAGACGAGCAGACCGCAACCTTCCCCCATGACGAATCCGTCACGGTCCTTGTCGAACGGCCGGCTGGCCGCCTGAGGATCGTCGTTGCGGGTCGACAGGGCCTTGGCCGAGGCGAATCCCGCGAGGGACAGGGGAGTGATGGCCGATTCCGATCCGCCGGTGACGACGACATCGCAGTCGTCCCACTGGATCGCACGCCAGGCCATGCCGATGGCGTGGCCGGCCGAGGCGCAGGCGCTGGACGTGGTGAACGCGGTGCCGAGCAAGCCGTGACGGATCGCCACCTGGCCGCTGACGGCGTTCGCCATGATCCGCGGGATGAAGTGCGGGCTGACGCGCCGCGCTCCCCGCTCCTTGAGCACGTCGTGCTGCTCGAGGATGCCGGTGATGCCGCCGATGCCGGTCGCGATGATCGAGCCGAACTTGTAGCGCTCTTCCTCGGGCAACTCGGACAGCCCCTCGAGGCCAGCATCACGCAGGGCCTCGTCGGAGGCCATCAGGGCCCACATCGTGAACGGATCGAGCTTGCGCAGGTCGGCCCCGATGAAGCCGTGCTCCTCGGGATTCCAGTTCACGCAAGCCGCGAACTTCACGGCGAGGTCGGACGTATCGAAACGGGTGATGTTGGCCGCACCGCTCTCCCCCGCCATCATGCGCGGGAAGGACGCCTCGACACTGTTGCCGAGAGCGTTGACGGTACCGAGGCCGGTGATGACGACTCGTCGCATGAGATCCCTCGCCCCGATCCGGGACGGAATGGGTTTCCGCAGGAGTCCGAGGCCCCGAAGGAGCCTCGAACCGGACGAGGCCGGTGTGAGCCGTGGCCCAGCACCGAGACAATCGCCTGCGGGCGGACTCGCGTGACACGCGCCCCTCGAACGAGGGGCACGGCAGCGAGCGCCGCGGACGGGTGCCCTAGAGCTTCTCCGAGATGTAGTCCGTTGCCGCGCCGATCGTCTGGATCTTCTCGGCGTCCTCGTCCGGGATGTTGATCTCGAACTCGTCCTCGAACTCCATGACGAGTTCCACGGTGTCCAGGGAGTCGGCGCCGAGGTCGTTGATGAACGAAGTCTCGCGGGTGACTTTGTCGGGCGTGGTGCCCATCTGGTCACAAACGATCTTGATCACGCGGCTTTCAACGGTAGCTGTGTCGCTCACGAAGGGGTCTCCGAAATTTGGGGGGGTGTCTGGGTGGGAGAAGACAGGATGCCTGGGACGAGGGGAGCGGGCTAGGGGCAACCGGCAGCCGTCACGAGATTGCTCTCGAACCGGCCTGGGATGGCCCTACAGGCTCAGCCCCCCATCGATGACCAGGGTCTGTCCAGTGATGTACCCGCCGGCTGGGCCGACGAGGAATTCTACGGCGGCGGCGATCTCGGTTGCCGCGCCAATGCGCTTGAGCGGAATGGCGGCCATCAGCTCTTCGCGGGCCTTGTCCTCGATCGCGGCGGTCATGTCCGTCTCGATGAAGCCCGGGGCGATCGCGTTGCAGGTCACGCCGCGCCCGGCGAGTTCCTTGGCGACCGACTTGGTCAAGCCGATCACACCCGCCTTGCTGGCGGCGTAGTTGACCTGGCCGGCGTTGCCCGTGACGCCGACGACGCTGGAGATGTTGACGATGCGCCCGCTGGACTTCATCAACGTCCGCGTGGCGGCTTGGACGAAGTTCCAGGTGCCCTTGAGGTTCACGTCGATCACGCGGTCGAAGTCGTCCTCCTGCATGCGCATCAGGATCTGGTCCTTGGTGATGCCGGCGTTGTTCACGAGCAGGTTCAAACCGCCCATGTCCTTGACGATCTCGGCCACGAGCTCCTTGACGGCTGCGGTGTCCGCCACATCGACGCCGAAAGGACGCGCCCCGTCGGTGAGGGCGGCACAGGCGCTGGCCGCAGCCTCGGCGTTCTCGACCCGGGAGGCGATGCAGGCGACACGGGCGCCGTTGGCGGCCAGGGTCTCGGCGATCGCGCGGCCGATGCCACGGCTCGCGCCGGTGACGATGGCCACCTGGCCTTCGAGGGGACGTTGGGATTCGGTCAAGGGATGCTGGGGGCAGGCCAGGTCCCCGCGGGGGCCTGGTGGTGGGCGATATCTTAGCCGCGGAAGGCGTCCAGGTCCGCAGGTCGAGCCACGGATCGGACGGAAGCTTGCTCGTCGATCTTCTTCATGATGCCGCCCAGGGTCGTCCCGGGGCCCGGCTCGACGAAATCGGTCGTGCCGCCACCCAGCGCAGCGCGCATCGAGCGCTCCCAGAGCACGGGGGCGCAGACCTGGAGGGCCAGCAGTTCGCGGACCTGGTCCGGACCGGTGACCGGCTCGGCCGTGACGTTGGAGATCACGGGGATCTGGGGCTCGCCAAGGGTGACGGACTCGAGCGCCGCGGCGAGCGTGTCGGCGGCGGGCCGCATGCATTCGGAGTGGAAGCCGCCCGCCACGGTCAAACGGCGGGTGCGCCGAACGCCGTGGTCCTTGGCGGCCGCGTCGACCGCGTCCAGGGCCGCGAACTCGCCGGAGACGACGATCTGGGCCGGGGAGTTCAGGTTGGCGACCTGGCAGATGCCGTGGGCGGAGCCGACCTGGGCCAGGGCGGCGGCCGATTCGGGCGTCGCTCCCATGAGGCTGACCATGCCGCTGGGGCAGGCTTCGCTGGCGGCCTGCATGGCCTCGCCACGCAGGCGGACGAGGCGCACGCCGTCCTCGAAGCTCAGCACGCCCGCGAACCAGAGCGCCGTGTACTCACCCAGCGACAGCCCTGCGGTGAGGGCCGCGTCCTGGAACTCGATCCCTTGGCCCTTCAAGGCCCGGAGTATCGCGACGCTGGTCGTGAAGATTGCCGGTTGGGCGATGTCGGTGCGGTTCACCTCGTCGCCGCTGGACCAGCAGGCTTCGGACAGCGAGAAGCCGAGGGTCGCGTCCGCAGCCTCGAACGTCTCACGCGCTTCGGGGAAGGCCTCGGCCCAATCCTGGCCCATGCCTTCGAACTGGGCGCCTTGGCCCGGGAACAGAATGCCTGTTGTCATGGGGAGAGTCTCCGCTACCAACGCAGAAGGGTGGCGCCCCAGGTGAGGCCGGCGCCGAATGCGACCAGAACGACCAACTTGCCCTTCTGCATGCGTCCGGCCTCGACGGCTTCATGGAGAGCGATCGGAACGCTGGCGGCCGACGTGTTGCCGTAGCGCTCGATGTTGAGCATGCAACGGTCGATGGACCAGTCCAGGCGGTCGAGACTGGCCTCGATGATCCGCATGTTGACCTGGTGCGGAACGAGCAGGCAGACGTCGTCGGGGTCGTGCCCTTCGATGGCCCACTTGATCATCTTGACCATCTTGGTGACGGCGAAGCGGTAGACCTCGCGCCCCTTCAGATGGATGAAATCGTCCTCGGCGACGTAGGTCGGGGAGGTGTGCCAGTTCGCCGTGCCGCCCATGGGTCCGGCGATCAGGTCGCAGCCACCGCCGTCCGCACCGAGCTTGGTCTTGAGGATCTCGCCCTGCTCGCATTCGTCCCAGGCGCGTACGATCGCCGCACCCGCCCCATCGCCGAAGATGATGCAGGAGCCCCGGTCGGTCATGTCGACCATGCGCGACAGGGCCTCGACGCCGATGGCCAACACGACCTTGGCGCGCCGGCAGGCGACGAACGCCTCGGCCGTGTGGAGGGCCGTCAGGAAGCCGGTACACGCGGCGCTGACGTCGAACGCGGCGGCCTTCTTGGCCCCCAGACGTTCCTGGACCAAACAGGCGTTCGCGGGGAAGCGCATGTCCGCGCTGATCGTCCCGAGAACGATGACGTCGATCTGGTCGGCCGTGACCCCGGCCCGGGCCATGGCGTCCTGGGCCGCCTTCACCGCGAGGTCCGATCCGTTCTCGCCATCGGAGAGCCAGCGGCGCTCCTTGATCCCCGTGCGCTGGGTGATCCACTCGTCGTTGGTGTCGACGATCTTGGCGAAGTCGTCGTTGGACATCACCCTGTCCGGCACACACATGCCGGTGCCGGCGATGCCGACACGCTGGATATTCGTCATGGGCAGGTCGAGGGACAGGGTTGGGGTGGCGCGCCGGCAGATCCCTGCGGGCACTCGTGCGGCTCGGTCGGGGAGCCCCACGCCTAGCGGTGGCGCAGTTTAGCCGCCGACCGGCACGCCGATCCAGGGCAGGCCTGCGCAAGACACGGATCCGACTGCAATTTCCGTCGCTGGGGAGCGCGAACGGGTCGGAAGGTTCCTCACCTGACGCCACCTGCGGCGCGATCGGGCTCAGCCAGCCGCGCTGTCGGTGGCGGGGACGTTCGCGAGCCCCGTGACGATGTGGCGATTGACGCCGACATCCAGTGCCGTGGCAGCCACGCGCAGGGCATTGGCCACCGCGGTGGCGTCGGAACGGCCGTGGCCGATGATCACGACGCCGTCGACCCCGAGGAGCAAGGCGCCCCCGTACTCGGCGTAGTCGATGTTCTTCTTCAGCTTGGCGAGAGCGGTCGGCGCCCAATCGGCCCCGTGACCGGCCAGTTCGCGCATGACCTGGCCCAGCATGAAGCCGGCGAAGCCCTCGAGCAGCTTCAGGACGACGTTGCCGGTGAATCCGTCGGTGACCACGACGTCGACGGCCCCGGTGAACAGGTCCCCGCCTTCGACGTTGCCGACGAACGGCAGGTCGGTGGACTCCAGGAGCTCGCCAGCCTGCTTGAGCAGGTCCGTGCCCTTGGCCTTCTCCTCGCCAATGTTGAGCAATCCCACGCGCGGGTTCTCGACGCCCATGCAATCCCGTTGCAGGGTGGCACCCATGACCCCGTACTGCATCAGATCGCCGGCGTGCGGGGCGATGTTGGCCCCCATGTCGAGCAAGGTGAGCGGGGTGTCCGACAGCCGCAGCGTCACCGCGATCCCGGGACGGCGGACACCGGGCAGGGTGCCCAGGACGACCGTGGCACAGCCCACCATCGCGCCGGTGTTGCCCATGCCGACGAGCGCGCCCGCCAGACCCTGCTTGACCGCGCCGGTGGCGACCGGAATCGAAGCATCGCGCTTGGAGCGCAACGCGACGGCCGGCTTCTCGTCCATGCCGATGACGGACGGCGCGTGGAGGATCTCGAAACCCTCCGGTGCGTTCCGCTGCGCCAGGGCAGGCCGCAGCACGGCCTCGTCACCGACGAGCAGGATCCGGCTGGGGGTCAGCGGATTCTCGGAGGCCGGATCGCATGCGGCCAAGGCGCCATCGAGGATCGCGCCCGGCGCGTTGTCCCCACCCATCACGTCGAGAGCGATGCGTTTGGAGCTCATAGGTGTCCTAGGGTACGGGCGGTCGCAACCCGTGCGGGTCCGTGCGCCCAACTGACGGATTTCGGGGCCTTGCACGCGCAAGACCCCGGGTGAACGTTGGCCTCGGACGTCCTTGGGAGGAGCGCCTCGAGACTCCCGGTCAGATGTCCTCGCGCTCGAACACCTCGGAACCGCCCTGACCGCCTTTCTCGAAGCCGTAGTGGGTCGATTCCTTCTCGTTGACTCGGTGCGGGCGCGTCAGACCACCGGTGCGGGGGTCACGCTGGACCGCGACGGGAGACACGGCGAGGTGGGATCGCTTCATCCCTTTGCGGGACTTGGAAATGCGGCGCTTGGGATGTGCCATCGGACAGGAATCCAGGAGGGTGGCGGTGTCCCGCCAGGTGAGGTTCGGGCCTCCGGGACAACCCCGTCAGCCATGATCGAATCGCGGAGGATAGATAGGGCCGAGGGGGGTGTCAACGCATGGGAGCCGCCCTTCGGAGGAATCCAGGCCGTGATTCGGCCCCTTCGGCTCGGCCGGATCCAAGCTTCAGGCCAAGCCGATCAGCCCAGCGTCTCCACCAAGTAGGCCCTGGCATCCGCAAGGGCCGCCTCCACGGCGGCGGGGTTCTGCCCCTGCCCCTGCGCCACGTCGGGGCGACCTCCGCCGCCCCCACCCAGGTGGCCGGCCATGCGTTTGGCCAGGTTCCCGGCCTTCAGGCCTTTCTCCTGGGCCGCGCCGGCGCAGAGACACAGGAACGGCACCTTGCCCCCGTCGCGCCCCGTCAGGACGACGACCAGGTCCGGCGCGAGGCTCTTCACGCCTCCCGCCAAATCGCGCAGGGCATTGGCATCGTGGTCCGGCAGGTCGAGCACGGCGGTCTGGATGCCGCCCAACTCGACGAGCGCCGCCTTGACCGTTCCGACGGAAGCTGCGGCATCCCCCGCGCTGGCGGCCTTGGCCTTCTTCTTGGCCTCCTTGACCTGCTGTTGCAGCGCGGCGACGCGTTCGGGGATCTCGTCGGCCTGGGCCTTGAGCGCACCGGCGACCTGGTTCAACAGGTCGCGCCGTTCGCGCAGATACGTCAGCGCCGTGCGATGCGTGATCGCCTCGATGCGTCGCACGCCGGCCTGAATCGCGCGCTCGGACAGAATGACGAACGGACCGATGTCGCCGGACGCGTTCACGTGCGTGCCGCCGCACAGCTCCATCGACCACCCGTCGACGTCGACGACGCGCACCGTGTCGCCGTACTTCTCGCCGAACAGCGCCGTGACGCCGCGGGCGCAGGCATCGTCGAAACTCTCCTCGGAGGTCTTGACGGGTGCGTTGCGCAGGATCGCTTCGGAAACGCGCGACTCGACGTCGGCGAGTTGCTCGGGGGTGAGGCCCTTGGGCTGGCTGAAGTCGAAGCGCAGGCGTTCGGGGCCGACGTAGGAGCCCTGTTGCGTGACGTGGTCGCCCAACACCTCGCGCAGCGCTTTGTGCAACAAGTGCGTGGCGGTGTGGTTCGCCATCGTCGCGGCGCGGGCGTCCATGTCGATGGTCGCGGTGACCTGGGCGCCTTCCGGGGCACTCCCGCTGGACTTGCCGAGGTGAACGATGATGTCGCCCGAACGCTGGGTCTCAAGGACCTCGAACTCGAAAAGGCCATCAGCGGTCGAGATCGACCCGCTGTCACCGATCTGACCTCCACCCTCCGGATAGAAGGGCGAGGCTTGGAGCACCAATCGCTCGCCGCGACCGTCGTCAGGGAACAAGCGCACGACCTGGGTCTCCAGGCTCTCGCCCGGCTTGCCGTAGTAGTCGGAACGCGTCGACGACAGGCCGGAGAGTTGCTCCGCGGACAGCAACTGCTTGAACTTCCCGTCCGACTTGCTGATCTCGCTGTGCGCCTTGCGCGCCGTCTCCCAGCCGTCGTTGTCGAGCTGGATGCCGCGCTCGCGGCACATCAACTCGACCAGGTCCTGGGGGAAGCCGTACGTCGCGTACAGCTCGTAGGCCGAATCGCCGGGAAGCGTGGCGCCCGACTTCAGGCCGACCGCCAGCTTCTCGAATTGCACGAGTCCGCGCTCGAGGGTCTTGCGGAACGACTCCTCCTCGCTGCGCATCACGAGCTGAACGTGGTCGATGCGCGTGGCCATCTCGGGGAAAGCGCCGCCCAGGATCTCGACCACCGCCGGCACGATGTTGACCAGGAACGGCTCTTTCATGCCGAGCGTCTGCAGCCCGTAGCGGCTGGCGCGTCGGATCAGCCGGCGGATGACGTAGCCGCGACCTTCGTTGGACGGCAACGCGCCGTCCGCCAGCGCGGAACACACCGCACGCACGTGGTCGGCGCAGACGCGGAACGCGATGTCCACGTCCTCGTTGCCGTCCTCGTACTTGAGGCCCGTGCGGGACTCGAGGGCACGGAAGATCGGCTGGAAGAGGTCCGTGTCGTAGTTCGACAGCTTGCCCTGCAGCACGGCGAGCACGCGCTCGAAGCCCATGCCCGTATCGACGCACGGCGCGGGGAGCGGCACGAGCGAACCGTCGTCCAGGCGGTTGAACTGCATGAACACGAGGTTCCACAGCTCGATGAAGCGTTCGTTGCCGGCGTTGACCCCGATGTCCGGATCCGAGCCGTCCTTGGGATCGCTTCCCGGACCACCGCGATCGATGTGGATCTCGGAGCACGGCCCGCACGGACCGGTCTCCCCCATCTCCCAGAAGTTGTCCCCGCGGTCGAAGCGCAGGACGTGGCTGGGGTCGATGTCGGTCAGATTCTTCCAGAGGTTCTCGGCCTCTTCGTCCGCTGCGAGGCCGTCCTTCTCGTCGCCCGAGAACACGGTGACCCAGAGGCGCTCCTTGGGCAGCTTCCAGACCTCGGTCAACAGCTCCCAGGCCCAGGCGATCGCCTCTTTCTTGAAGAAGTCGCCGAACGACCAGTTCCCGAGCATCTCGAAGAACGTGTGGTGGTACGTGTCGACGCCGACCTCTTCCAGGTCGTTGTGCTTGCCCTGCACGCGGATGCACTTCTGGGTGTCCGTGGCGCGCTTGTAGTCCCGCGAACCGGTGCCCAGGAACACGTCCTTGAACTGGTTCATCCCCGCGTTGGTGAACAGCAGCGTGGGGTCGTCCTGGGGGAAGCAGGGCGCGGAGGGCACGATCTTGTGGTCCTTGCTCTGGAAGAAGTCCAGGAAGGCTTGGCGGGTCGCGGCGGCCGAGACGTCCGTGCTGGACGAGCTCGAGGAGGACGGAGCTTGGTGAGACATCGAAGGAATGGGCTCGTGAATCGAGCGGACATCCTACTGTCCGAACGGTCGTCCGACGGACCTCGCCGCGCCCTTTGCGCAGGTTCACGGCATGGCGCGGGGAACGGGTGGGGCCCATCGTCATCGGACCTGCTCGGGACCTGGGATTCGAAGGGTGCGCGATCCATCCGCGATCAACGTCCCCGTTCAAGGGACGGGCGCCCCAGGTCGAAACCTGGAGCGCCCGTGTGTTGGTCGTTCGCCCCTCGCAGCCCCAAGATCGACCCAGTGGAGCCATCTCAGTGGGTGAATCTCAGTCGGTGAGACCCAGTCGGTGAGACCCAGTGGATGAACCTCAGTAGCTCGGAGCTGGAGATCGACGCGCGCTCACGCCTTGGTCGGCTCGGGCTTCGACGAACCCGAACTGGAGCCTGAGGAACTGGAACTCGCCGGACCGCTGACTGCGGCTTTCGCCGGTGTGGACTTCGACGCAGCCTTCGCGGGTCCGCGGGTCGGACTCTTGGCCGCGGGGGGCGGGGCCGAAGCCTCGGCCGTCTTGGAGGTCGCTGCGCCACCCGGTCCGGATGCGGCTCCAGGTGCCGTTCCACTGGCCATCGGCATCTCTTCCTCGGGGGGCGGTGCGAGGGTCGTGCGAATCACATCCTCGATCGTCTGGGCGAGGTCGGGGTTGTCGATCAGGAACTTGCGCGTGCGCTCCATGCCCTGGCCAAGGCGAATCTCGCCGTCGGTCGGGTGCTTCATCGAGAACCAGGTTCCCGACTTCAGCACGATGCCGGCCTGCTGCCCGAGGTCGATCAGCTCGCCCTCCTTGCTGATGCCGCGGTTGTAGAGGATGTCGAACTCGACCTTGCGGAAGGGCGGAGCGACCTTGTTCTTGACCACCGTCACCTTGGTGCGGTTGCCGACGACGACATCGCCGTCCTTGAGTTGGCCGATCCGGCGGATGTCGAGGCGCACCGACGAGTAGAACTTCAGCGCGCGTCCACCGGTGGTGGTTTCGGGGCTGCCGAACATCACGCCGATCTTCTCGCGAATCTGGTTGATGAAGATGACGAGGCAGTTCGAGCGTGCGATCGCGCCCGTCAGCTTGCGCATGCCCTGGCTCATCAGGCGCGCGTGCAGGCCGACGAAGCTGTCGCCCATCTCGCCTTCGATCTCGGCCCGCGGCACGAGGGCCGCCACCGAGTCGATGATCACGACATCGACCGCGTTGGAGCGAACCAACGTCTCGACGATCTCGAGCGCCTGCTCGCCGTTGTCAGGCTGGCTGACCAGGAGGTCGTCCAACCGCACACCCAGCTTGCGGGCATAACCGGGGTCCAGAGCGTGCTCGGCATCGACGAACGCGCAGATGCCGCCCTTTTTCTGGGCGGCCGCGGCCACCTGGAGCGTCAGGGTCGTCTTGCCCGAACTCTCCGGGCCGTAGATCTCGACGACGCGGCCCTTGGGCAGGCCCTTGCCGCCGAGGGCGATGTCGAGGTTGATCGAGCCGGTCGAGATGCCCTCGATCTCCTTGATCAGGTCGCTGGACGCCCCCATGCGCATGATCGAGCCCTTGCCGTAGCTCTTCTCGATCTCTCCAAGAGCGGCCGTGAGCGCCTTCTCTTTGTTGGGGTTGGGGGCCTCGTGCTTGGTCGTGTGCTTCTTGGTACTCATGTTGGCTTGGGGGTCCCTCGATGCAGGGATGCGGCGGTCGCAGCAGCGTGAATCATGGCTGCTGCGCCTGGCGTGCGGTGTCCGCTGGCCGGAAGTGGTCAGCGAGGGGCCAGGGCCGGTGATCGATGGTGATCGAGGGGCTGCTTCCTTCGTGGCGTTCTTTCGTTAGGGATCAGATTAGTGATTTGTTCGGGTCGATCCAAGCCCCGCTGGACAGGGATCCTCCTGAAACTGCGGCGGGCCCCCGGAAGACCCCCTGAGTGGGCTCAGGGTGGCACGTCCAGACCCGAAAATCACGTCTCAGCCGGGACGAACCACGAGCGGCCAGGTCGCGTGGACGACGTAGCGCTGCTCGGGATGGTCCGGGGTCGACTCGAACAGGGCCACGTCCTGGGCGATCCAAGCGCCACGCGGTTGGGCGACCTCGAAGCCCGGCGTCAACGGCGCCGCAGGTCCGCCCGAGCGCGCCACCGTGACATGAGCCCGCAGGGGTCCGCGGCCCTCCCCCCGCTTGGGGCGCCAACCCAAGCACCGCGCCGCCTGGCGACAGCGTTCGACCACGGCTTCGAGGCGTCCATAAGTACCGTCGGCTTCTTCGACGCGCGCCCAAAGTGCCCGCGCCGAGCTCGAATCGGGGAATGCGCCCGTTCCGTTCAAATGCAGATCCGGCGCGGGAAGACCGCGCAACTCCTCCTGCACCGCGCCCTTCAGGTCCGCGATTTGGTCCCCGGACCAAGCACCCAGGAACGCCAACGTCACGTGCAGATCGCCGGGTGCATAGACCCGCGTTCCCTCCAGGACTCCGCCCAGCTGATCGAGCACGTTCTCGGCCAGGTCGAGCGGGACACGGAAGCCCAGGAACAAGCGCAGATCAGCCATGCGTCCAAGCTAGCGCACATCGACCGGAACCGCCGCCTCGGGTTTCCGACCCAACCTCCGAACGGAGGTCCTCCGGGACCGTCCGGACAAGAGATGAGGCAGTACCGAAGCTGAGGGGGTGCCTCGGTACTGCCTCTGGGCTGACGACTCTCCTGTCCAACCCAAGATCTGGGGCGAACCCCATCTCCTGAGCACCTGTCCGGAGCCGGAGTCCCCTGCGGGGCTGGAAAGTCGAAAAATCCATGCGCTGGACCGATCTCGGCACCAGCGAGCACCATCCGTCGGGGAGGTTCTCGGCCCGGACCGGCTCAAACCGTCGCGCTCGAACCGTCACGGCCCCTTTCGGCAAGGCCCCGCCTCAAGACCTTTTAGGCGTTCTGGGCCCGGCCGCGCTCCAACCGCTTGGGCCACAACGGGCCCGGTCGCACTCAAACGGTGACGATCTCGAGCAATTGCTGGATCCGCGCTTCGATCTGGGCGTCGGT
>TARA_R110002073_G_scaffold128999_1_pt1 | contig 72445 bp, 68 predicted proteins | sample TARA_R110002073 | Tara Oceans TARA_R110002073 (sample SAMEA4397174) | marine metagenome | biome: Polar Biome; feature: [DCM] deep chlorophyll maximum layer (ENVO:01000326); material: water (ENVO:00002006), including particulate matter (ENVO:01000060) such as... | depth 40 m
TGTATGTTTCTTTACTAAGTCTCCAGAGATAGGAGAGTATGTCTTTCCAATTCTAGCATATAGTAACTTAATATAGTCATATATTTCTGTTGAGGTGCCAACTGTTGATCGAGGATTAGTAGAATTTACTTTTTGCTCAATAGCAATAGCAGGAGCAATCCCTTTGATATAATCTACTTTAGGTTTGTGTAATTTTCCTAGAAATTGACGTGCATAGGAAGACAAACTTTCTACATAACGACGTTGACCTTCGGCATACAAAGTATCAAATGCTAAGGAAGATTTACCAGAACCCGATAATCCAGTAATTACAACTAATTTATTTCTAGGAATAACAACATCAATATTTTTTAAATTGTGCAGCTTAGCCCCTTTAATGATGATGTTTTCTTTTGGATTTACAGTTGAAATATCTAAACTCATGTGTTTTAAAAGCAAGCTCTAAAAATAATCATTTTTTCACTTTTAAATAAATGAATTGAATTATTATTTGTTAAAAATTTGTCTTTCAAAAAAATAATTTTCATCTTTGGGTTTCTAACAATCAGTAAATTACATACATATAGAAAAAAACTACTTTTAAATTATTAACAAAATAATAACCGAAGAGCCCCTAACGCTTTTCTAAAAAGTAGTGATATGATGTATAAGAATGCTAGTCCAGACAGTACTTTAGTGAGCAATTATATTCAAGGCAGCGAAACATGCCTTGGAATTTTAATTAAAAGACACCAACAACGCCTCTACAGCTTTATTTACAGTAAGGTTCATGATAGAGACATCACAGAAGACATTTTTCAAGATACCTTTATTAAAGTCATTCGTACTTTAAAAAAAGGAAATTACAATGAAGAAGGTAAATTTTTACCTTGGGTAATGCGTATTGCTCAAAATTTAATCATTGATCATTTTAGAAAAACGAACCGCATGCCTTCGTTTAAAAATACAGACGAGTTTGATATTTTTTCTGTCATTAGTGATGGAAGTTTAAATGCAGAAAAGAAAATTATTAAAGAACAGATTTTATCAGATGTTCGTGATTTGATTCATGAATTACCTGAAGAGCAAAAGGAAGTACTTATTATGCGAATGTATAAGGATATGAGTTTTAAAGAAATCAGTGAAAATACTGGAGTTAGTATTAACACGGCACTAGGTAGAATGCGATATGCATTGATTAATTTAAGAAAGGTAATAGAAAAAAATAAAATTATTTTAGTGAATTAACAATAAATGTAAAACTGCTTCGTTAGCATATTGAAAGCCAATAACTAAAGCTAAATATATGGGGCAACTTTACACTAAAAAGTCTTCCGATTTTCGGAAGCAACCTAAACAAGAAACAGTTCAATATTTGATTAATTTTTCCAAATCGCTATCAGTTGTTAAAACCAAATCAAATTATCTCATTGAATTGAATTTGAATTAAGAGTGGAAAAAGTCTTGACACGAGTCGAGGCTTTTTTTATTACACTCATTTTTTTTCTTCATAATAGTTATCCAGCACAGATTTTCTACCAATAGTAGTAGTTATAATGTCGTTTTCTAATTTCCACCCACGAGCAGGACTGTATTCTCGACCATAATAAATGATTTGTAAATGGAGTTTATTCCAAAGTTCTCTTGGAAACAATCTCTTTGCATCTTTCTCTGTTTGAACTACATTTTTTCCGTTTGTTAAATTCCAACGATACATCAACCGATGAATATGTGTATCTACAGGGAATGCAGGCACATTAAAAGCCTGACTCATAACAACACTAGCTGTTTTATGGCCCACAGCAGGAAGTTCTTCTAAGTATTCAAAAGATTGAGGAACTTTTCCATTGTGTTTATCGATTAGAATATGTGATAATCCATAGATCCCTTTTGATTTCATTGGTGATAAGCCAACTGGTTTTATAATCTCTCTAATTTCTTCGACGGTTAATTTGATCATGTCATATGGGGTATCCGCTTTCTCAAATAGGAGTGGGGTGATAGTATTTACCCGTGCGTCTGTGCTCTGTGCAGACATTAATACTGCAATTAGCAATGTGTATGGATCCTTGTGATCTAATGGAATGGGTGTTTCAGGATAGTATTCTTCAAGCGTGTCAATTACAAATTGAACCTTTTCGGATTTTGTCATTTTTTAAGTAGCAAAGGTTAAAGATTCAAAGTTACAAAGTTTAAAAGTTGTGAGCTCATTTGTTTTAACCTTAGATTGCTTTGTATCTTAGCATTTCAAAACCAAAGAATAACATGATAACATTGAAAGTTGGCGATAAAGCCCCAAATTTTGAATCAAAAGATAATCAAGGAGTTACAAGAAAGTTAAGTGATTATACAGGAAAAAAGTTAGTGGTTTTCTTTTATCCGAAAGCTGACACTCCAGGTTGTACAACAGAAGCTTGTAATTTACGAGATAATTATCATACCTTTTTAGCTCAAGGATATGATATTTTAGGAGTGAGTGCAGATTCTGAAAAGAAACAACAGAAATTTGTTGACAAATATGATTTGCCTTTTCCCTTATTAGCAGATGAAGATCACACAGTGATTAATGCATTTGGTGTATGGGGGCCTAAAAAATTTATGGGGCGTGAATATGATGGAATTCATAGAACAACCTTTGTTATTGATGAAAAAGGAGTTTTAGAAGATGTAATTCTAAAAGTAAAAACTAAAGATCACACTGCACAGATATTATAATATTGCATTTATAGATTTCGTTAGACACAGGCTCTTTTTACGTACAGCTAAGAAATAAAAGTTCCTAATATGTATAACAAAACTGATAGTCCAAGCAGTACTATAAACAGAATCCCCATGGAACGAAAAAAAGTATCCCAAGTAAGTGGATTTGGATGTGTTACAGATTTCCGAGCTGTATCAATGGCTTCTTGCATATAGCTACGGTTTTTAGCTCTATGTTCTTTTGAATACCAATCTGGCACATGATACTCACCTCTTTCATATGCCGCCCATGCAGCACCGGCACTATCTTCTGCGGCATCACTGGTACGATCGCGAACAATGTGCTCATCAATATAGTCCATCATCTCTTGATCTTTATCAGCCATAATATATTAGTTTAAAGAAAGTTACATCATTTTAAAGATACAAAAATAATGCCAGAAAAGCAACAGCAGCATATAGCTTTCAAAGCCAAAATAAAAACAAAAAAAAGACTCTCTCTTAAATTTTGAATGTATGAACTAGGGAATTGGACAATTACTCAGAAATCATTTTTTCTAAATAAGAGATTAAATAATCAACCTCTTTAGTACTATTAAAAATAGAAAAAGAGATTCGTATCCCGTTGATGTTGTTTTCGTAAATACCTCTAAGACGCAAACGAGCTTTTCTATTCAATTTGAGATTGAAATCAAGATTATTTCTATCTTTAATGCGAATGGTGATAATTGATGCTGAATATTCTTGATTTTCAGGAGTTAAGATCTCAATTTTTGAATTTTTAGAGATTTCTTTTCGAAAACGAGTAGCCAATTCACGACCTCTTGCATCAACATTTTTAATTCCAATAGTCGTAATAAAATCAATAGCACTTGCCAATCCTAATGATATAGGTGTGTTTCGAGTACCATATTCTTCTCTATGAGCAGTTGTTCTGTATTCCATAGTTAAAGAGTTTAAATCAAATTTACTATCGGTATAAGCACCTCGAAAAACGGGATCAATAGTTTTTATAATAGACTTATTAATGAATAAAATACCTGTTCCTTTAGGTCCAAACAACCATTTATGACCACTGCATGTATAAAAATCTGGATTAATGTTTTTTAAATCAATAGGAATCATACCAACAGACTGTGCACCATCAATGCACGAGTAAATACCTTTACTTCTACAAAGGTCAACGATCTCTTTAGCAGGAAGTATTAATCCAGTAGTGCAGGTTACATGGGAAAATGAGACTACTTTGGTTTTATCTGTAATCGCATTTTTAATAATTTGAAGATTTGTTTCTCCAGTTAGGTCTAATTCTATTAGTTTAACAACCACCCCTTTTTCTTTAATCATAGATACCCATGGAGCAGCACCGCCAATATGTTCGTGCTTGGTTAATATGATTTCATCCCCGGCTTTTAAAGTTATACTTTTCGCAATGATATTCATCCCTTCTGTAGCATTCCGAATTACAGCGATTTCATCGATATCGGTATTTAAAAACTGACTAATCTTTTGATGTGTTTCTTTAGTGAGAGAATGGCCGTGGCTACTTGTAGTCTCTAGTTTTTTCATTGTCTCGCAAATTCTATCGATAACTGTTTTAGGAGAAGGGCCTAAACTTGCCGTATTAAAATAGTATCTGTCTCTTCGTAAAAGAAATTGATCTCGAATTTTATCCCAATCGATATCTTTATAATCATTGGGAATTTTTAGAGTTTTAAGTTTTTTTTCAAAAGCTAAAAGTGGAGTAGTGCTTAAGAATGAAATTCCAGAAGCAAAGAATAACCCACCTAATAATTTCTTTTTGATAAAATCACTTCGAGTTATTTTAGACATATCAATACCTTTTCTAATTATTTAGTAAGGTATTATTTTTTTAGAAGCAAATCAAAACCTCATTTCAATTTTGGGAAAAGAAATGAGGTTTTAAGTACTCTTTGAATAATTGATTCTTTTAGAAGAACTAATTAGAATATTTTATAGCCAAAAATTATTGATAACATATTATTTTGATAACTCCAACCTCTATCAGTGTTTCTTCCAATATTTTTATTTGCTCCATACCTAAATTCTAAGCTATATTTATCTTTGTACTTATAGCCTACACCAAACTTAAAACTATGTGCTTTTTTAAGTTCGGTAAAATTATCTATTGATAAATTTCCTCCAGCACTTAGAGAAAATACCCCATTAACAAAAAGCTTAGAATTACCATTTAGAAATAAGTAATGCCTCAATCCAATTGGGAATTCAATTGAGGTATAATCTATTTCAATTATTCTAAGAGTAGTAGGTACTACAACTCCTCCTATGCTAGAAACAATTGATGCTTCTTGTTTTGTTTTAAAAGATTCATATGCAAGCTCAAATAATACCGCCCACTTTCCATTGTTAGAACCAATAACTAATTCACCTTCAATAGCAAATCTATAGGCTGTTAGATTATCGGAAGTGAAATTTCTTGTAAAGAAGGTCCCTCTAGATTTTGTATCTAAAGAAGATAAACTTATACCAGGTCTCAAACTAAAGCTTAATGATTCTTTTTTATAATTATTTTCAATCTCAACAAATCCTGAATCATGGCATTTGTTGTATTTAATAAAGAAAGGAATCAATTTTGAAGCCTTGTAATCCAGTCTTTCAATATCCTTTATAGATAATTTTTGACATTTTAAGCTATTCCATAATTGTTGTTGATATTGATTGTTTTTTCCAACTTTAGTAGCCGTAACAAAGTATCTTTTGTAAATCAATTGTTTAATTTCTGAAGCTTCTTTTTTAAAGAAAAACCGTGTTAAATTACCTTCTTGGTAATTGTATAGAGTTGCATCTCCTTCAACCATTGTTCTTAAGAAGATTTCTTCTTCAGCAAATTTTATATTTCTATTACTGTCAAGATCATTAGTATTGTCAGATGATCTATCTATTTTTACAGTTGCTCTTAGGTATTTTAAAGAATTATAAACCGAAAATTCTTTAACATCTTTGATGGTTATTGTCTTTAGTTCTGAATTTTCTGACAGCTTGTATTGAAATGATGTTGGGTTATCACTCCAGTCAAGGTTTTTAATTAAACATTCAACTTTTTGATTACCATTGTTAATATAATACCCTTTGTCAAAGGTAACTTGAGCAAAGCTGCCAAAACATACAAGTACTAGGAAAATTGTTGTTAGTTGTTTTTTCATTGTATTTTTTTTGATATTAAGATGAATAAAATCACTTATAACTTACTACACAGAACTAGAGTTCTTTATGAGTATACATATCTATAAAGTATAATGAATTAAAGCAATTTTTTAATTATTCGATAAAAGTAGACATTAAATAAGTAAGGAACAAATGAGTTTAAAACTTCATCCCAATTCTAAAATTAAGAATGCGCCCAGATAAGAAGTTAGGCACTCCGAATTGATTTTTACTAGCTACATCTCTTACCCAAGTATTGGTAATCGAGTTTTGTATATCAAACATATTAAAGAGTTCCAATCCAGCTGTTAACTCTTTAAATTTACTTAACCAACCTGAGGCATACCGTTTCTTAGCATCAGTAAAGACATATACTACACCTAAATCTGCACGGCGATAATCTCGTAAACGATTTTGAAAGCTATATGGGTCTGCATAAGCCGGAGCACCACCTGGAACACCAGAGTTGTAAACTAGGTTTAAATACGCTTTTAAATCAGGAAGATTTGGAACATAATCTTGGAAAAGAATTCCCAATTTAAAACGCTGATCAGTAGGCCTGGCTATATATCCGCGATTGTCAATGTTTTCTTCCGTTTTTAAAATACCTAAACTAATCCAGCTTTCATTGCCGGGAACAAACTCTCCGTTCAAACGAATATCAATTCCTGTTGCATAGGCTTTGGTGTTATTATTTGCTTGATAGCGTATACGTACGTTATCAACCGAATAAGAATTTACATTAGATAAGTCTTTGTAATATATTTCCGTAGTTAATTTAAAAGGTCTTCCCCACATAGTAAAGCTATAATCTCCACCAAGAACAGCATGTATGGATTTCTGCGCTTTAACATTTGGATTGATATTTCCATCGAAACCTCTGAGTTCTTTGTAGAATGGGGGTTGAGAATATAGACCTCCTGAAATACGAAAAAGCATGTCTTTTTCCCAATCTGGTTTAATTGCAAACTGAGCACGGGGACTAAAAATAAATTGATTTACCTGAGTTCCATTGTTTGCTTGCACTGACCAAGATTGGCCTCGTAGTCCAACATTCCACCATATTTGATGGTCATTTATAAATCCTTTTTTGCTGTATTGAATAAATCCTGAAATACGATTGATGGTCAACTTGTTTTCAGTTCTAATACTTTGAAAAGGAATTATAGGTCCAGTGAAAGGAGTATAAGGCTGATCATTTATAATTCCAAGTCCAAGTGGACGAATAGAAAATCCTACAGAATCAATAATTTCCCATTCTCTAATACGATCTTTAATATCTTCAGTTTGGTATTTAATTCCGAAATCTACTTGATCTTCATTTTTTTTATAGGTTCCTCGTATTTGAACATTGCTAATTAGTGCATCTAAATCGTTTCTAGAATGATTTAATTGAGAGCCGATTCCTTCAGAGAAAGTCACTTCACCAAAGCTTTCTGATCCAATATTAGAATCTACTTCACCTAGGTTGTAAGAAGCTGCAATGTCAAAATACTCTTCCTCTTGAGTATTAAAAGTTGAAACTGTTGCTGTTAATTTTAAATCTTCATTCACCTGATAATCTGCACTCAAAGCTCTAAAAGCAGTTTGATACTTATCACGTTCTTGTCCGTCATAAAAAACAATCAATTCCAAAGGATCATTTAACGTTCCAAAGCGAGTACGACGAGTTACAGGCTCATAATCATAGTCATTTAAAGAAAAGTTACCTAAAAAATTAAAAGTCCATTGCTCATTATATTTGTAGGATAAGAAGCTTTGAACATCTGTAAACCGGGGCTTGAAGTTGGTTTCAATTTGTTTAGAATTCACAAACAAACTGTTATCTCTATATCGTAGACCAATAATTGCACTTAATTTATCATTTAATAATAAATCTTCAACAGTAATACTTCCTCCCAATAAACTAGCATCTATTGTTGTTGAAAATTCTTTAGGCTTCCTGTAAGTAATATCAAGTACTGAAGAAAGTTTATCGCCATATTTTGCTTGAAATCCACCAGCAGAAAAATTAATATTCTGCACCATAGACGAATTTATGAAACTTAAACCTTCTTGTTGACCAGAACGAATTAAGAATGGACGATACACTTCAATTCCATTAACATAGACTAGGTTTTCATCAAAATTGCCTCCTCGTACATTGTATTGAGTACTCAGTTCGTTGTTATTACTAACGCCAGGTAACGTCATTAATAAATTTTCTATCCCTGAGTTTGCTCCAGGGAGTCTGATTGCTTTTTTTGTGTCAAGTGTTGTAAGTCCTTCAGCATTATTTCTATTATTTTCAATAACAATAGTTTTCAATACTTCACTTTCGGTATATAAAATAGGAGAGAAGCGAATGACAGTTCTTTTTGTAGCAGTAAATTCTTTGGTAATAGTTTTGTAACCAAGAAAGCTAAAAGTAAGTGTGACTTTCTCATTCAACGGAATACGTACCTCATAATACCCACTTTTACTTGTAGAAGTTCCAGTATTTGTATAGCTTACATTAACGGCTTCTAAAGATTTATTTTTTGAATCCTTAACAAAGCCCTTTATAATGGCCGTTTTTTGAGCCCAAACAAATGCAGGAAGAATAAATAAAAAGAGTAAAAGTTTTCTCACGTAATTGGTGTCCTTATTTTCTATAGAACGTAGAAGTATAGGTATTCGTATTTCCTACGTTGTCAGAGACTACAAGTTTAAAGATATGTTTGCTACCGACCAATTTTTTATCTCGAAAATCATAAGATAATTTTCTCTTCTTTAAGTCGTATTCCATTAATATCCATTCATCATCAATAAACGCTTTGTAAGATTTAATTCCAGATTGAGAGTCAGAAATTCTTACAGTGAGAAACTTCAAACGTGTAATCCAAGCGTTTTCTTTAAAATTTGGGTTGTATATTTTTGGTTTTTGATTGTCAACTAACAAGGTGAATTTTCCTAAAGTTTTAGTAGTTGCAAAAACTTTGTCTTTTCTTTTGATTGTCTTTATAAAACTAGGATATTTTTTATTATTAATATTCGCTATATACATATGATCTAAATCCTTATTTTTATAACGAGTAGAATCAAAAGTAATAGTGAAACGTTTGTCTAAAGGAATGTTTGGACGATGAATTTGCACTTCTTCTTTATCAATATCTAAATCTAAATAAGTATCTTCATAGAACGTATTTTTTGGAAAAGCAACCGTTACTCCATTTTTAGAAAACTTAGTAAAATCTGCAGATAAAACTTTATAGTTTGTAGTATCTAATAGTCTCTTAAAAAAAGAACTACTTTTTTTACCGACTACAGGTATTTTTAGAGAAGAAGTATTACCAGAAAAATCTTTCACAATAATTTGTATTTGATAACTCATCCCTTCTTTAATATCAAGAACCCCATCATTAACTAATCCATCGTAAATACTAAGCTTATTTGATTTTTCACGAAATGTTTTCTGTATTCTTCTTTTGTACTTGGCATAATGAGGATAATCAATCAGTAAGTTGATAAACTTACTTTCAGCAAATGAAAACGTTTCTACATCATGATAGTAAAATCTTTTATCATTTACCTTCATTTCAATACTGTACACTCCATTTTTATTAAGAGCTTCACCTAATCTATCATAAGTATTAACCCCAAAGCCAATTTTACCACTAGCTATAATTCTGTTAGCAATATAAGTGCTGTCAGAAGTTTTTTTGAAGTCTATAACTTGCTTTCGATTGCTACTATTAATATGAGAATTTGACTCAATAGGGTAACCGAGGAGGGAATTAATTCTAGGTTTTTTTTGATCTTTTACACGGAGTCCAAATAGCATTGGGTTGATAATGTGCTCTGTTTTAGTGTCTCTAATTTCATAGTGCAGATGAGGAGCAACAAAACCACCAGTACTTCCTGAGTAGCCGATAATTTGTCCTTTTTTCACAAGAATTTCGTTTTCACCTGGAAAGACATTACCTGTTTCATAGTTTCTCTTTTTGTATTGAATTTTCTTTATATATTCTTGAATACCATCTCCAAATTTACTTAAATGAGCATACACAGATGTATAACCATTTGGGTGCGTTATATATATAACCTTTCCATACCCCCAGAGGGCTACTTTAATTCGAGAAACGTAACCATCAGCGGTCGCATATACTTTTAATCCATTTCTTCTCTGTGTCTTGATGTCCATCCCAGCATGAAAGTGATTGCTTCTAAGTTCACCAAAAGTACCAGACAGTTCAATAGGAATATCTAAAGGGCTTCTAAAATAATTTTCTGGATACTTTTTTTGACTCAAGGCTAAAAAGCTTGATAGAAAAAGGAAGAGTAAAATAGATTTCTTCAAGGGCAAAAATTTTAAACGAAAATAAGGAAACTATTGAGAAAATCATGTTAATAAACTTCACAATATTTTGTTCATTAATTATAAAAGCTAAAAACAGTTGTGTTTTAAAAAACAGAATGCTAACTTTGTTGATATAGTTTTATTTATAAAAGCTGAATGAGTAATACTGTTGAAGCAATTCATTTACTGGAAGATAAGTTAAAAGGTTTACTTTCTAATTATGAATTTTTAATAAAAGAAAATGAAATTTTGCTTCAGAATGTGTCAAAATTACAACATCAGGTTTTAGAAAAAGAGCAATTACTAGAGCAACAAGGAAAAGATTTTAAATTGCTCAAAATTGCAAAAACTATAGAAGGCAGTGATAATAGTACAAGAGATACAAAACTCAAAATAAATGCTTTAATTCGAGAAATCGATAAGTGTATCGTTCAATTGAGCGAATAATAAAGTTCATTATATAGTGGCAAAGTTGAAAATTAATTTGGTAATAGCAGGTAGAACATACCCTTTAAGTGTTAACAGCACAAAAGAAGAAGAAGGAATGCGTAAAGCTGCAACCAGTATTAATGATTTAATTAGCAGATATGAACAAAGTTATGCGGTAAGTGACAAACAAGATGTTCTAGCAATGTGTGCATTACAATTTGCATCTAAGTTAGAAATATCAAGTTTAGACAAAGAAGCTACAAGTACAGAAGCATTAGATAAAATCAATGAACTTACTAAATTAGTAAGTAGTCATTTAGAATAAGTTCTTTAAAATATCATATTATACTGCCTACATTAGTAATTTGTTTGATAAACTCAACACTAATCTATTATGAAGGATGAGTCTTAGTTGTTAAAGCAAGCCTTAGATATTGATTTATTTTAATATCAGGAGGATCCTTGATCTGCTAGTAAGTCCTAAACTTGTCATAATGGAGTTTATATAAACCCTACTGATGTAGGCTTTTTTATACAACTAAATCAAAATCATGGAAGGAATAACACTACCAATTATAGCGTGTTTGATCGTAGGACTTGCAATTGGATTTGTCATAGCAAAAATGCTAGAGAAATCGAAGTCAAATAAAATATTAAATAATACCAAAAAAGAAGCAAATGCACTTTTAAAAGAAGCAAAAATAGATGCTGAGGCCTTAAAAAAGGATAAAATATTACAAGCCAAAGAAAAGTTTATAGAACTTAAGTCTGAGCATGAAAAAGTGATTCTTGGAAGAGAAAAGAAAATTTCTGAAGTTGAAAAAAGAGCCAGAGATAAAGAATCTCAAATTCAATCTGAAATTGACAAGAATAAGAAGTTAAATAAATCGCTAGAGCAAAAAGATAACGACCTTACCTACAAATTAGAATTCCTCGACAAGAAAGAGAATGAGTTAGAAAAGATGCACAAAAGACATGTGGATCTTCTAGAAAAAATTTCAGGTTTCTCTGCTGAAGAAGCAAAAAAAGAATTGGTTACATCTTTAAAGGATGAAGCGAAAACCGATGCAATGGCTCACATTCAAGAAGCGATTGAGGATGCCAAACTAACCGCACAACAAGAAGCAAGAAAAGTTGTTTTGAATACCATTCAAAGAGTTGGTGTAGAGCAGGCGGTAGAAAACTGTGTCTCTGTGTTTAATATAGAGTCAGATGATGTAAAAGGAAGAATTATAGGAAGAGAAGGAAGAAACATTAGAGCTCTTGAAGCGGCGACTGGAGTTGAGATTATTGTTGATGATACTCCTGAAGCTATTATTCTTTCTTGTTTTGATCCAGTTCGTAGAGAAATTGCTAGGCTTTCTATGCATAAATTGGTTACAGATGGAAGAATACATCCTGCTAGGATTGAAGAGATTGTAAATAAAACAGGAAAGCAAATTGAGCAAGAGATTATAGAAGTAGGTAAGCGTACTGTGATTGATTTAGGAATTCATGGGTTACATCCGGAGTTAATTAAAACTGTAGGTAGAATGAAGTATCGTTCTTCTTACGGACAAAACTTATTACAACACTCTAGAGAGGTATCTAACCTTTGTGGTATTATGGCTTCTGAATTAGGATTAAACCCTAAGTTAGCAAAAAGAGCTGGTTTACTTCATGATATAGGTAAAGTACCAGAAACAGAAAGCGAATTACCTCACGCATTGTTAGGTATGGAATGGGCACAAAAGTATGGGGAGAAGCCAGATATTTGCAATGCCATTGGAGCTCACCACGATGAAATAGAAATGAAGAGTTTAATAGCCCCAATTGTTCAGGTTTGTGATGCAATTTCAGGAGCAAGACCAGGAGCAAGACGTCAAGTGTTAGATTCATATATTCAACGTTTAAAAGATTTAGAAGACATTGCTTTTGGATTTACTGGAGTGCAAAAAGCGTATGCTATTCAAGCTGGACGTGAATTACGTGTAATGGTTGAGAGTGCTAAAGTAAACGATACAAAAGCAGCTGAACTATCTTTTAATATTAGTCAGAAAATACAAAATGATATGACCTATCCAGGTCAGGTAAAAGTCACCGTAATACGAGAAACTAGAGCGGTAAACGTTGCTAAGTAATTTAAAATCCCACTTCGGTGGGATTTTTTTATGAGTATTATTCTCTTCGTGGATGATACTTTTCTACAACTTTTTTCAGATAGCTATTATCTAAATGAACATAAACTTCAGTAGTAGTGATACTCTCATGGCCGAGTATTTGTTGAATAGCTCTTAAATCAGCTCCATTCTTCAGCAACTCAGTTGCAAAGGAATGTCGTAATGTATGAGGACTTATTTTCTTTCCAATATCAGCTTTAATTGCTAAATCTTTTAAAATCATAAAAATCATTTGTCTGGTTAACCCTTTTCCTCTTCTGTTTAGAAACAAGGTGTCCTGATGCTCTTTTTGAATAGAGATATGTCTTCTTATATCTTTGATGTAAAAAAGAATGTATTTTTGTGTTTGTTGATGAATAGGTATAAACCTTTCTTTATTCCCTTTACCTACAACTCTAACAAATCCTTCTTCAAAAAAGAGATCAGAAATCCGTAAAGATATTGCTTCGCTTACACGCAAACCACAACTGTACATTGTTTCTATGATGGTTCTATTGCGTTCTCCTTGTGATTTGCTTAAATCAATGGCTTTAATAAGCCTTGTGATTTCATTATCAGATAAGGTATCAGGAAGCTTCCTCCCAATTTTAGGAGCTTCAATTAAATCTGTTGGGTTAGTTTCTCTATAGTTTTCAAAAACTAGGTAATCAAAAAAACTTCTTAATCCAGAAATAATTCTTGCTTGACTTCTTGGATTTACTTTTTTAGCAATTTCATAAATAAATTCCTGAATAGTTTCTTCTTTAATAACAATAGGAGTCGTAGAGAATTCTCTTTCATCAAGAAATAATATCAATTTTTTAATATCTCTTGAGTAGTTTTCTATAGTGTTTTTAGAAAGTCCTCTCTCTATTTTCAGGAAGAGTTGATAGTCTTTTATGGCATGGTTCCATTTCACTTGTTGAAAGTAGTCAAAAAGGAGTTTTGTATCAAAAAAACGGGATCAAATTATTATTAATTATTTTTTTGTCAGAATAATGCATATTTTCGTTATATGAAATTAGTGATTATAAACGGCCCAAATTTAAATCTACTTGGAAAACGAGAACCTGAAGTATATGGCTCTGATTCTTTTGAAGATTTTCTAAAATCACTTCAAGAAAAATACACCAATATCTCTTTGGATTATTTCCAATCTAATATTGAAGGTGAGATTATAGACAAACTTCATGAAGTTGGTTTTGAATCTGATGGAATCGTTTTAAATGCTGCTGCTTATACACATACTTCTGTTGGTATTGGTGATGCTGTAAAAGCAATTGAAACAGCTGTTGTAGAAGTACACATTTCTAATGTTCATTCTAGAGAAGACTTTAGGCATAAAAGCTTTATAGCAGCAAATGCTAAAGGCGTTATTTTTGGATTCGGATTGAAAAGCTATGAATTAGCAATTGAAAGTTTTTTATAATTCTAAGATCATTTTAATGTCAGAACGGACATAGTGTACATCTTTCTCCAAAGCGACTTCTTTAAAACCTACTTTTTTGTATAAATTAATTGCTGGTCCTAGCTTAGTGCTAGAATATAACTTAATTTTCTTCCATTTTCGTTCTTTAGAGAATTGAATGCAATAATCCATTAACTGTTGACCTATTTTTAATCCTTGATACTTAGGCGAGACTGCCATTTTACTTAATTCATAACACTCTTCATCATTAATTAATGCAACAGTACCGACAATTTGGTTCTCTAACTTTGCAAAGAATATATACCCGCCTTTATCTAAAATATATGTTTGAGGGTTTCCTAAAACTTCTTTGTCATAAGGTTCTACATAGAAGAATTTTTTAAGCCAATCAATATTTAAATCACGGAAATCTTTCGCATACTTTTGATTGTATCCTATAATTGATATAGACTTATTCATAATTTTGATTCGATCAATGAAACCATTTCATTTTCTAGCGCAATAGCTTTATCATAAATATCCTTTGCTTTTTTTGATATTGAGTTTGCAAAATCACGGTCTTTAATATCCTTCGCGTTAATTTTAACATTAAAATAAGCTCCAACAACAGCTGTTCGTGCGCATAATGCTCCAACTCCAGCATCAGATAATGAGTTTTGCAATCCTTCTTTAGCCATAGCAATCATCACTTCCATAGAGTTGCAAGCAGTTTCCATAACTCTGAAAGGTATCTCTGTAGCATATTTTGTTGCATTTTCTATTGCTTCTTTTCGAAGTGTTATTTCTTTCTCATTTGATTTAGGCATTCTAAACCCTTCAATAATCTTATTAAAAGCATTGGTGTCTTCATCAACTAAAAACAATAACTCATTCTTGTATTTCTGACCTTTTTGAGCCCACTTTGAGTAGAACTCCCATTTGTCATCCCATCCTGGTTTATGGGCAGAAAGATTGGCAACCATTGTTCCTAAAGAAACTCCTAAAGCTCCAACATAAGCAGAAATGGATCCGCCACCTGGTGCCATAGATTCTGATGCCGTTTCTTCAGCAAAACCTTTAACAGAAAAATCTATCAGTTTTTTCTCTGAATTCGATTGCATGACATATTCTATAATCCTTTCTTGTGGATTAAATGGTTTTAAATCATCTAAGCCTAAAGACTTAATAGCAATTTTAATTTTCTCTGATTCGCTGATTCCAAGTGAACGCTCTTGTTTATTTAAAAAATAATCAGCAGCATCTAGCATTGCTTGTAGTGGAACTAAGCCAATAAGCTCAGATCCAGTAACTCTAATACCACGATCATTAGCAGACTTTACAGTTTCATCAAAAGCTTCATGCATGGAGGTAATACTAATATTTGTTAGGTTGTAGGAAATCTGAGCGACCCCATATTCTTCTATATACCAACCAATTCCCTTTACAGCTTTTAATTTCCCTGGAATCCTTACAGGCTCACCATTTGAGTCTAAAACTTTCTTTCCTGTAGCAGGATTTCCTTCACGTTTTACCCTTCCAGCTTCACGAATATCAAAAGCAATTGCGTTGGCACGTCGAGTAGAAGTAGAATTTAAATTAATATTATATGCAATTAAGAAGTCTCTTGCTGAAATTGCAGTTACTCCAGAAATTTTTACTTGATTATTATATTCAGTCGGACCAAAATCTGGTATCCAATTACTATCAGATAATTTTTTTTCAAGTCCCTCATATTCACCTGAACGAACAGTCGCTAAATTCTTTCGATCATCCTTGTTGGCAGCATTTTCATAAAAGTACCCCGAAATGCCTAATTCTTTTCCTATCCTTTTACCAAGGATTTGAGCATATTTAGCTGTTTCTTCCATAGAAATATTAGCGATAGGAATTAAAGGACAAACATCGGTAGCCCCAAACCTTGGATGCTCACCAGAATGTTTTGACATGTCAATTAGTTCTGAAGCTTTTTTAATTAATAAAAAGGCAGCATCTATCACTTTTTCAGGCTCACCAACAAAAGTAATTACGGTTCTATTTGTTGCTTTACCTGGATCAATATCTAGAAGCTGAACACCTTCTACGGTCTTTACAACTGACGCTATTTCGTTAATCTTTTGAGTGTCTCGTCCTTCACTAATATTTGGGACACATTCTATAATTTGCTGGTTCATGTTTTTGATCAATTTGTGTAAAAGTAATTGATATAAAACTCTCTTCAAAATGTTAATATCAGTTAAAAAAAATTATATTTGTTAGTATAGACATTTAGATAAATGAAAGGTGATAAATGGCTTTTTGAGATTACCCCTAAAACGAGTTTACTAAAATTTAATCTTAAAGAAGTTTGGCGTTATCGAGATCTATTGATGCTTTTTGTGAAGCGTGACGTCATTACTTTATATAAGCAAACTATTTTAGGGCCTTTATGGTATTTAATACAACCGCTATTTACGTCGGTTATATTTACTATTATATTTAATAAAGTTGCGGGTATTGGAACCGGTGGTATTCCTCCATTTCTATTTATGCTTTCAGGTGTAACTACATGGAATTATTTTAAAGAATGTTTTACAGCAACATCAGATACATTTAAGAAAAACGAACAAATTTTCGGAAAAGTCTATTTTCCAAGGGTTATTATGCCTTTATCAATTGTAATTTCAAATCTTTTGAAGTTTGGTATTCAGTTTGGAATCTTAGTCGCTTTTTATATTTATTACCTAGCAATAGGAGAAGAAATTTCACCAAGTATTTATGTTTTATTCTATCCTTTTGTTATTGTCTGTATGGGAATCTTGGGATTAGGATTGGGAATGATTGTCTCATCAATGGTTACTAAATATAGAGACCTTAGTTTTCTTGTTGCTTTTGGAGTGCAATTACTGATGTATGTTTCAGCCGTAATGTATAGTATTTCTGAAATAGGAGATAGTATTGGGAGGTATTCATGGATTATAGAATTCAATCCTTTAGCAATACTTATAGAGACAAGTAGATTTATGCTTTTGGGAGAAGGAGTTATTAATGTGAATCAAATAATATTAACTGGAGTTATTTCATTGATTGTTTTGATTTTTGGGACTCTCATTTTTAATAAAACAGAGAAAAGTTTTATAGATACAATATAACATGACTGAAGATATTATTTTAAAGGTTGAAAATGTTTCCAAGCAATATCGTTTAGGTGTTCTTGGGACAGGAACCGTTAGTCATGATATAAATAGGTGGTGGTCTAAGGTTAGAGGAAAAGGAGATCCATATTTAACCGTTGGAGAGACGAATGATCGATCCACAAAAGGAAATTCTGATTATGTATGGGCATTAAAAGATATTAACTTTGATGTTAGAAGAGGTGAAGTTCTTGGAATTATAGGAAAAAATGGAGCTGGAAAATCGACTTTGTTAAAGATATTATCTCAAGTAACTGGTCCTTCTACGGGAGCCATAAAATCTAGAGGAAGAATAGCTTCTTTATTAGAAGTAGGAACAGGTTTTCATCCTGAAATGACAGGAAAAGAGAATATTTTTTTAAATGGTGCTATTTTAGGAATGACTAAGAAAGAAATTGCTTCTAAAATAGATGAAATTATTAGTTTTTCAGGATGTGAAAGGTACATTGATACTCCAGTAAAGAGGTACTCTTCTGGGATGAAAGTTCGTCTGGCATTTGCAGTAGCAGCACATTTAGAACCCGACATTTTGGTTGTAGATGAAGTGTTAGCAGTTGGAGATTTAGAGTTCCAAAAAAAAGCCATTGGCAAAATGAAAGATATTTCTAAAAGTGATGGTAGAACCGTGTTGTTTGTTAGCCATAATATGGCAGCTGTAAAGTTATTATGTACAAAAGCTATGGTGTTAAATAATGGCAATCTCATATTTAATGGAAAAGTAGATGAAGCTCTTGTTAGATATAAGGAATTATCATCTTTTTCATTATCCCATGATCAGGAAAAAGAATTTGAAAATGAGCACATAAAACTTGAATTTGTAAATATTCAACCGATTAAAGGTGAAATTATCTGTATTGATTCTGGGATAGATTTATCTATTAAATTTTTAAACAAAACTGAAGGTGCTAATTTAGATTGCACATTGGAAATTGTCAATGAAGATGAGGTAATCATCTACCATAGAGGGATTTTAGAATTTGCTGATAACGATTCTAAAAAAGGTAATTATTACCTTAATGCAACAATTCCTGCTTTTTTATTAAATTCAGGAACCTATAGAGTAAATTTAATTTTTGGAAAAGATCGCAGCTATTTGTTGCTGGATGCTCAAAATATTGTTTCTTTTGAAATTAATACTCTAGGGGCGGTATCCTCAACTAAACGTCCAGGAATTATTTATCAAAGTTTCGACTGGCAAATAAAGTATACTAAATGAAAAATAAACCATCCCTTATTGAGTTTAAAAAAATAGGTTCAAGTAGTTTAGGATTCATTTCAGTCGCTGAATTTGAATCTCAAGTTCCATTTCCTATAAACAGAGTATATTGGACTTATTTTACTCCTAATGAGATTCAAAGAGGGTTTCATGCTCATAAGGAATTATGTCAAGTTATTGTTGCTGTATCTGGTAATATAAAGTTGACTGTTGTAAATCAAAATGAAGAAAAGGAGCTGTTTATTCTTGACACCCCTTCAATAGGGCTATATATCCCAAAAATGTACTGGAGGGAAATTTCTTTTTCTCACAATGCTGTGCTGCTTTGTTTGGCTTCAGAGGTATACAACGAGAATGATTATATAAGAGATTACAAAACCTTCTTGAAGTTTAAAAATGACTAAGAAAAAAAAGAAATACAATGTTTTGGTTTTTCCTGGTGGAACAGAAAATGGTTTGGAGATCTACAAATCACTTCGTTATTGTAAAGAAGTAAGACTTTTTTCCGCAAGTAGTTCGGTAAAGAATCATGCTGAGTATGTTTACAAAAATCACTTTGAAATTTCAAATGTATTTTCTGATGGATGGGTCAATGAATTAAATGCAGTAATAGGAGAGCATAACATAAATTTCTTGTTTCCTGCCAATGATATTGTGATTGATGCATTAATTGAAAAAAGAAAGGAAATAAACTGTAAAATAATTTTACCTTCCATAGAAGTCGTGAAATTACTCCGCTCAAAAAAAATAACTTATTCAACTTTTCAAGATGAGATTGATATTCCCAAGTTGTATACCAAGGAAAATATACAGTTTCCTGCGTTTTCTAGACCTGATGATGGATATGGTTCACAAGGAATAATAAAAATTGATAATAAAAATGATCTTTTAAAAGTTTGTGATAACAGTATTATTACTGAATACCTACCTGGTAAAGAATATTCAATTGATTGTTTCTCTGGCAAAGAAGGAGAATTACTATACTGTCAGGGAAGAACAAGAGAAAGAATCCGTATGGGAACTACGATGTCTAGTGAGTTTGTTTCAGATAAGTTAAATGATGAATTTACCAGAATTGCTCATATAATTACTAAGAAACTAAAACTAATAGGAGCATGGTTTTATCAGATGAAAGAAAATATTAATGGAGATGTGATGTTGCTGGAAATATCACCTAGAATTGCTGGCACAATGGCATTTAATAGGGTGATTGGAGTAAATTTCCCTTTATTATCTATCCTAGTTCATGATGGTCTAGAGGTTTCAATTCAAATAAACGAAAAAGATTATTTTATAGATAGATCATTAAAAAACAGGTACAAAACGAATGTAGAATTTGACACTATATATGTAGATTTAGACGATACAATTATAGTGCATAAACAAATTAATGTACAGATGATTTCATTTCTGTTTCAGTGTGTGAATCAAAATAAAAGAATTATTTTAATCACTAAATCATTGGAAAATAATCTTCAAGATTATTTAGTGGATAAGAAAATAGATAGACTTTTTGATAAAGTAATTCATTTGAAAGAAGAAGATAAAAAGTCAGCCTATATAGAGCCTAACAGTCAATCAATCTTTATTGACGATAGTTTTTCTCAAAGGAGAGAAGTAGCAAACAAATGCAAAATACCTACTTTCGATACTAGTATGATTGAACTATTAATTGATGATAGAATTTAAGAATGAAATTTCAAAAGCTAGGAAGAATATTCAAACCAGAGAATCAAGAAGATTGGTGGAAAAGCCATACAATGGCACCAACATCAATTTTATTAGATCCTGAAACAATACGCATTTATGTTGGGTGCTGGGATGAAGACGGAATTTCAAGAATTGGACATATAGATGTTGAAGCCAGTAACCCACTCGAAATAAAGTCAATATCAACCTCACCAGATTTAGATATTGGTAAAGATGGATGTTTTGATGAAAATGGTGTTTTTCCTGGACATGTAAATTTTCAGAATGATGGAATCTTTCTCCATTACACAGGTTTTCAGCTAGGCCATAAAATAAGGCATTACAATTTTGGAGGACTGGCCATTGCTGAAAAAGATAACCTAAATGAATTTGTTAGATATTCTCAAGCCCCAATTTTAGACAGAACAGATGAAGGGCTCTTTGTTAGAGCAGGAAGTTCTACGTTAGAACTTTCAAGCAATAGTTTTGCAACGGTATATTCTGCTGGGAGTGGATGGGATGATGTAGGAGGAAAATTAAGACCAGTTTATGATGTTTTAATTCAGTTTACAAACGATGGTGTTAGTTTTCAAAAAGAAGGAACAAAAATAGTATCAGCAGATTTGAGTGTTGAACATGGTTTAGGTAGACCACAAATTATACTTTTGGAAAATGTTTATTATGTTTTTTATACAAGAAGGATGAAAAACATGCAATATTTCTTTGGTGTAGCAAGTTCAACAGATCTTAAAAATTGGTCTCGACTAGATGATCAAATAGAAGGAATTGAACATTCAGAAAATGATTGGGATTCTAAAATGATTTATTTTCCTAATGTACTAGTAACACCTTATGGAACTTATATGTTTTATTCAGGAAACAACTTTGGTGAAGGAGGATTAGGGGTAGTAAAAATAATTGACCTATAATGGATATAGTCAAATACAATGTAACACATAGAGAACAATGGAATGAATTTGTAAAGGATGCATTAAAATCTACATTTTTATTTCACCGTGACTTTATGGAATATCATTCTGATAGATTTTTAGATCATTCTTTACTTTTCTTTAAAAATGATGCAATAGTAGCTGTTCTACCAGGGAACCAAACCGAAGGTTTATTCATTTCTCACCAAGGATTAACCTATGGAGGTTTTGTTTACGGAAAAATGAGTTCAAAAGATATGCTTCAAATTATGGAATTATTATTGAGCTATCTAAAAATAAACGGATTCAAAAAAATCATATATAAAGCACTTCCAAATATATTTCAATCTTCTTTTCATGAAGTAGATTTATATGCATTGCATATAAAAAAATTCAAACTTGATAGAAGAGATCTTTCTTTTGTTATTGATCTAAAATCTGAAATAAAATATGCCAAAGACAGAAAGTATAGAATTAATAAGTCCAAAAGAAATGGATTAACGATCCAAAAATCTGAAGACTTTAAAGCTTTTATGCAAATAGTGAATGATAATCTTCAATCAAAATATAACAAACAAGCCATTCATACAGCAGATGAAATTAAACGTTTATATGCTAAATTTCCTGATAACATTAAGTTATTAGTAGTACATGACAGCAATGATGCTCTTGTCGGAGGCTCACTTTTATTCTTAGATAATAATTTTATTCATACTCAATATTTGCATTCAAATCTAAGCGGTAAGAAATTGGATGCTAAGGAATTCTTAGTAGACCACTTAATTCAATCAAATAAAAGCTATAACTATCTAAGTTTTGGGATTTCTACAGAAAATGAAGGCAAGTATTTAAATGAAGGATTAGCTTCATATAAAGAAGGCTTTGGAGCAAGATGTATTGTGCATGATTTTTATGAATTGAAATTAGATGATTAAATTTTTAGATATAAAAAGTATTAACGAAAAATACAGCGAATCTCTAAAAAGAGTTTCGCAAGAAATAATTGATTCAGGTTGGTATCTAAAAGGGAAACATGTCCAATTGTTTGAAGAAGAATTAAGTAAATACATAAATGTAAATCATGCAATTGGTGTTGCTAATGGATTAGATGCACTTAGATTGATACTTAAGGCTTACATAGAAATGGGTATTATGCAAAAAGGAGACGAAGTTATTGTTCCTGCTAATACTTATATAGCTTCTATTTTAGCGATTACTGATAATGGATTGATTCCGGTTTTAGTAGAACCTAATATAGAAACGTATAACCTAGATGTTTCTATGATTGAAAAAAAAATTACTTCTAAAACTAAGGCTATTATGATTGTTCATTTATATGGAAGAGTCTGTTGGTCAAAAGAAATAGAATCCTTAGCAAAGAATAACCAGTTTAAAATTATTGAGGATAATGCTCAAGCTATTGGAGCCAAATATGCTAAAAAGAGAACAGGAAGTTTAGGAGATGCGTCAGGGTTTAGCTTTTATCCTGGAAAAAATTTAGGAGCCTTAGGAGATGCAGGAGCTATTACAACAAATGATTCTCAATTAGCAAAAGTAGTTAGGTCAATTGCTAATTATGGGAGTTCGGATAAATACACCAATAAATATAAAGGGATAAATAGTCGATTGGATGAGATTCAAGCAGGTTTTCTACGAATAAAGTTACCTTATCTTGATGAGGAGAATAAAATAAGAAGAACAATAGCAAAAAAATATTTAAATTCTATAAAAAGTAAACATATACACCTTCCATTGTTTCCTGAAAATGAAGAAGAACATGTTTGGCATCTTTTTGTTGTAAGAGTTAAAAAAAGAAATCATTTTAGAGAATACCTACATGAAAAAGGTGTAGAGAGTTTAATTCATTATCCGATACCACCTCACAAACAAATGGCTTACAAAGAATTTAATCACTATAATTTACCTATTACAGAACAAATGCATGAAGAAGTGGTTAGTATTCCATTAAATAGCGCTCTAACTGAAACGGAAATTAACTCAATTATTTCAATATTAAATTCCTATGAGAAGTAATTTCCTAAAACATAAAAGAGAATTTGATGACCTAGTTGAGGTAGTAAATATTTTGATTCAAAGGAATAAGCTAGAACAAGCCGCAGAGACTATATCTAAAATAGCACTATATACTACTAAAAATCAAACAGGCTACTATGCTTCATTAAAACTGGAAAAACTAATAGGATTAATTGCTCAAAAAATTGATTTTAAAAGTATTCAAGTACATACAACTTCAAACAGTAGAAGGGTACTTCATGTCGTAACAGAGCTATATCATATTGGAGGCCACTCAAGACTATTAAAAAATTGGATAAAAAGAGATCAAGATTCAGAGCATACTATTGTTGCTACTTCAATGCTAAAAAATGATTTAGATAATATTATTGCGTTTTGGGAATTAACAGGAGTTAAAACATTTGCTATTGAAGGTTCTATTATTAAAAAGGCTATCGCTTTAAACACGTTTTCTGAAGGGTTTGATTTCATAATACTTCACATACATCAATATGATATTATCCCTTCATTATCATTTTCATCTTTTGAGAGAAATCGATTACCAATTTTCTTCATGAATCATGCTGATCATACATTTTGGATTGGTAGATTAATATCGAATGCCATCATATGTTACAGAGAAAATATATTGAAATTAGATGCATTAAGAAGAGGAATTTCTCCTGAAGACCAATTTTATTTACCACTTCCAATTCAAGAATATAAATCTGCTATTGATCCTTCATCAAAAAGTGATTTTAAAAAAGAATTGAATTTATCTGAAGATTCTATTGTTTTATTATGTGTATCTTCTCTATATAAATTTACACCCTATGATGATATCAATTTTTTTAAGGATGTTATTAAGGTATTAGAAAAAGATAGTCGATTGATTTTGTTGATTATAGGCGTGAATGAAGGAGATAGATTCACTATTTCACATAAGAGAATAAAGTTTTTAGGAATAAAAAAAGATATAGGACACTATCTCCAAGGCGCTGATATTTATATTGAAAATTTTCCTTATGGTTCATACACTTCTGTATTAGACGCAATGAATTATAATCTTCCAGTTCAATTGATGCACACGCCAAATGAAACATTATCTATTTTTCCTGAAAAAGAAGGATTTTCCTACCCTAAGAGCTATGATGAATGGGAAAAAAAATTATTGAACCTAATTAATGATGTTGTTAAACAAAAAGAGTTGATTAACATTCAAAAAAAACATTTAGAAAAAAATAATTATCAAGAATTATGGAAGGAGAAATTAAATAACCTCTACAAGCTTCAAAAAGGAAAAATAGAAATAACAAAAGATGATATGTCTTTTAATACATCAATAGAAATATTCTATGATACCTTGAAACATAATGCAGGTACAATAAATTATAAAGATCTTTTTTCTTTATTTAGTTTTAAGGATTTTATTCTAAATAAGGCCCTTTTAAATTTATTCATTAAAAATACTTTAGTAAGATTAAAAAATAAATTCTGAAAAAAACTTTTAAATACAAGCTATCTATATTAATCGTCAATTTCAATACAGACGACCTAACAGTTCAAGCGGTAGAATCTGCAAGCAAGTATTTGGAGAATCTGTCTTATGAGATTATTGTTGTTGATAATAAATCTTCCAAACCTTCGAAATTGAAAGAGTTATTAAAAGATAAACCGAACACATGTTTCTATCAGTTAGAAAAAAACATTGGTTTTGGAAGAGCAAATAATTATGCATATTCAAAATCTTCGGGAGAATACACTTTTCTGCTAAATTCGGATGCTTATTTGATTGACAATTCACTCGAAAGAATGATTAAGTTCCTTGATAAGGATATTTATAACCATATTGCATGTCTAGGCGGAAAAGTGTTAGATGCAAACTCTAATCCAAATAGAGCCTATGGAGAATTTTACTCTTCAAAAAATATTAAAAGCGATTTCGGAATTAAAAAGAGGGAAAATAAAATTGATGGTATAGTTGATTTTGACTCAATAAAAGAAGTAGATTACATAATAGGAGCAGCTATTTTAATTCGAAGCTCTGTCATTGATAGTTTAGGGTTATTTTCTCCAAAGTACTTTATGTATTATGAAGATATGGATTTGGCCTATCGATATAAAAAGAAAGGATATCTATCAGTAATAAATCCATCGTACAGTTTTATTCATATTGGAGGGCAATCTGGATATGAAAATAGCGTATTGAATTTTAGCGGAAGCTTAAATGTTTTGTATAGCAAGTATGTTTATTCGAGAAATTTTTTACCAATTATAGCAGCAGAGTTTGTTTATTTGTTATATATCATCCAATATTTATTTGCATATTCATTGTTGCAATTGAAAAAGTTTGTTGTTAAAGTGAAAAAAAAAATATCTTTTAAGAATAATAATGATTAATTCATTAAAACATAGCAGAGCATGAATCCTAAAAAACTTGAAGGTTTAGAGATTAAAATCTCAAAGCATAGAGTTATTGTACCTGTGTATATTCCTAATAATGAAGGATATTATAAAAATGCTTTTGATTCATTAAAGTTATGTTTAACATCTCTTATTCTAACAATACCCAAAACTTCTGTAATTACAGTTATCAATAATAATTGTACTGAAGAAGTTTCAGAATATTTACAAGATTTATTTTGCAAAAGGAAAATAGATCAACTGGTGCTGAATTCAACAAATAAAGGGAAAATTGAAGCCGTATTGGATGTTTTTAGGAATTCTAAAGAAGATTTAATTACAATAACAGATTCTGATGTTCTGTTTAAACAAGGGTGGTTTTATGAAACTAAGAAGGTTTTTAAGACTTTTCCAAGAGTAGGTTATGTTTCGCCATTACCACTGCCAAGCATTTGTAATTATTATAGCAAATGGTCATGGTTTTATGGTTTGACAAAAAGTAAAATAGTAAGAGAGAAACATTCTGATATAGAAAGCTTAAAACTTTTTAATAAGAGTATTTTAGTTGAAGGAGAACCTTCTGAGATAGAAAAGTATCCTTTCAAACTTAAAAAAGAAAATACAACAGCAGTTTTAGGAGCAGGGCACTTTTGTGGAACCTACAATAAGAATATTATAGACAAGATACCTTATGAATTTTCAGGAAATACATTCACAGGTGCTGAAAAGCTATTTTTTGACAAGCCTATTGAAGATGCTGGTTTTTTGAGGTTGGCAACAGATGAAGGATGGGTTTTTCATATAGGAGTAAACCCTGAGGATTGGATGCATGATGTAGTCAGTTATAATGTAGAAAAGGAAGTGAAAGACCTAGAGATTGAAATAAGTAGTATGGGATATAGTCCAAACTTTATATCTAGTTTATTGATGAAAACTAGATTAAAAAAATTCCGTTATAAATTGGTAAAAAAAGCCTGATGAATAAAATATTGTTATTCTCTTCATTAAAAAAGCCAAAAGATGTGATCGATTTGGCAATCTCGTCCTGGATAGCCTTGACAAGAAGTGATGAAATGTCAATTGATATTTTGATATATGATGATGGATATGATAAAAATAGTTCTGAACTAATTTCAAATTTTAAAAATCAGAATAAGATAAAAACTGCTGATTTTGAGATTAATCAGCGAGATAATTACCAAGGAGATCATCAATGGAATACCCAACAAATAGATAAAATTTCTCAAATTAAAAACAAAGCAATTGAGTATGCTTTGCAAAATAGCTACGATTACTTATTCCTTGTAGATGCTGATTTAGTGTTGAATCCTAATACGTTAGCACATTTGGTGTCTCAGAAAAAAGATTTTGTTTTTGAAGTTTTTTGGACATTGTTTTATGGAGAGAGCTATTATAAACCTAATGCTTGGGATTTTCACTCTTGGAATTATTACAATGAAGAAACAATTTTAATGCTTTCGAAACCTGGGACATACAAAGTTGGAGGAGGAGGAGCATGTACATTACTGACTAGAGAAATTCTTAAAAATGGATTGAATTTTGATCGATTAGAAAGTTTAAAATACAACGGAGAAGACAGGCATTTTTGTACTCGAGCACAAGCGCTAGGGTTTAGTGTATATGTTGACACTCATTATCCAGCCTACCATATTTTTAATTTTGATCAAACTGAAGAAGCAAGAGACTGGTATCGCAATGGTGCACCTCAAGAATTTTTTGATAGTTGGTTAAGTGACACTTGGAAAAATAAGGTGATAAAATCTTTCAAAGTAAATAAATCTTTCATTGGAGCTTTAAAGAGGTTTCAATATAAATTCAGAAAAGATTTTGTGAAATTAATGACGGGTAAATATTAGTATTTAATTTAACTGTATGAATATTTTAGTCATAGCGGAATCTTTAAGAATTAATGAAACTTCTTCAGGAATTGTATCCTCAACATTTTTAGCTGCATTGGTTGCTGATCCTGAAATAGAAGTAGCCTGCATTTTTGATAAAAACTTCGATTATGATATTACTTGGTTAAAAGACATTGATTTTATTGAATTAGAAAAAAGACCTTATAAAACGGATAGATTTATTGATAAAGTTCCCAAACTTAGAGGGGTTTCTACATATTTAACAGGAATACATCCAAAGGATAAGCAAAGGATTTTAGAGTGGAAAAATGCAATAGATTTGATAATCTCTAAAAACAAATTTGACTTAATAATTACTTTAGGATCTGGTTCAGAATTCTTGCCTTATTATGCAATGTTAGATGTTAAAACTAGCATTCCTTGGTTGGCAAATTTTCATGATCCATATCCAATGAGTGTTTATCCTGAGCCATACAAAGAAAAAAGAAACTCGATTTATAAAAAGCAAGAAAGAATTACGAAGAGAATTATTGATAAGGCTAATTATGTTTCCTTTCCTTCTATATTGCTAAAAGATTTAATGCAAAGTCACTATCATTTTGATACTAATAAGAGTATTGTTCTACCTCATGTAGGTTTGGAATTAAAGAACCTTCCAGTTGGAAAAAAGGATGCCTCTATTGATTTAGAGAATGGGAAATTTAATTTATTACATGCAGGAACATTATTAGGACCAAGAAAAGTAGATGCATTACTAAAAGCATTTGCACTATTTATCAATAGTAATGAAGAGAAAAAGGAAAAAACAGTATTAACAATTTTAGGAAAAGTGGCTAAAGAAAATTTTTCTAGCTTACAAACTGATATTCCAAGGGAAAACTTTCGAATAATTAAAGAAAGAGCAAGTTATAAGAGAAGCATTGAATTAAACAAGAAAGCCAATGTAGTTATTGTTATTGAAGCTAATGCAGGGTTCAGTCCATTTATGCCTGGTAAATTAGCAGACCTACTGTTTTTAGAAAAACCAATATTAGTTCTTACACCTTTAAATTCTGAAACTTTAAGAATTTTGGGAAAGGATTATAAATATCATTCTAAATCTGGGGATGTTGAACAAATTTTAAAGTGTTTGAATGATTTATGGGATTCTTGGTTAAAAAATGAATTAGTTTTATCAAATAAAAAGGAACTAAAAGAGTATATTTCGGGGAAGAATTTAACAAGTAAGTTAAAAAGAATCATACAATGAGCAAAGTGTTTACAATAGCAGAAATTGGTCAAGCTCATGATGGAAGTTTAGAAGTTGCCCATTCATATATCGATGCAATAGCAAAGACAGGTTGTGATGCAATTAAATTTCAAACTCATATAGCTGAAGCTGAGAGTAGTATTTACGAGCCTTTTCGTGTGCGTTTTTCTACGAAAGATAAAACCAGATATGATTATTGGAAGCGTATGGAGTTTTCATTGGATGAATGGAAAGAATTAAAAGGTCATTGTGATGATGTTGGATTAGAGTTTATGAGTTCTCCGTTTAGTAATGCCGCTGTTGACTTACTTGAGGAAGTAGGAGTGAAGCGATATAAAATAGGAAGTGGAGAGGTGAACAATTTTTTGCTATTAGATAAAATTGCAAAAACTAAAAAGCCCATCATTGTATCTTCAGGAATGAGTTCATTTGAAGAACTTGATAAAACAACATCGTTTTTAAAAGAAAAAAACGTCGATTTTTCGATTTTACAGTGCACAACATCCTACCCAACAAAGCCAAAGCAATTTGGATTGAATGTTATTGGTGAATTAAAAAAGAGATATAATGTTTCCGTAGGTTTCTCAGATCATTCTTCAGCAATTGAAACTTCAATAGCTGCGGTTGCTCTTGGAGCTGATATCATAGAGTTTCATGCTGTGTTTGATAAAAATTCAAATGGACCAGATGCTAAGTCATCACTTACAATAGATGAAATCTCTGAATTGGTAAAGAGCATAAAAAACATTAAGATTGCTTTAGATCATCCAATAAATAAAGAAGACAATTCAGATTTCACTGAATTAAAGAATATTTTTGAGAAATCTTTGGCTGTAAATAAGGACTTAGAAAAGGGTCATGTGATTACTATAAAAGATTTAGAAGCCAAAAAGCCTAAAAATCATGGAGTACTGGCTTCAGGTTTTGAGAGCATACTAGGAAAGAAATTGAATAAAGATCTTTCTCAATGGAGTTTTTTAACAAATGAAGATTTAATGCCCTAACATATGTCGAAGAGAAAAATTTGTGCTGTTGTAACAGCAAGACCATCATATAGCCGAATTAAAACAGCCTTAAAAGCTATTGACAATCACCCAAATTTAGAGCTACAACTGGTTGTTGCTGGTTCTGCTTTATTGGGTAGATATGGTAATGCTGTTGAATATATAGAGAAAGATGGTTTTACGGTTGCAGAGAAAGTATACATGGTTTTAGAAGGAGAAAATCCCACTTCTATGGCAAAAACCACAGGCTTGGGTGTTATTGAATTAGCAAATGTCTTTCATAAGCTAGAGCCTGACGCTGTTATAACTGTTGCTGATAGATTTGAAACCATCGCTGCAAGTATAGCTGCATCTTATCAAAATATTCCTTTGGTCCACATACAAGGAGGCGAGGTGACAGGAAATATTGATGAAAAAGTGAGGCATGCCAATACCAAATTAGCAGATTTGCATCTAGTCGCTACAGAAGATGCCAAAGAGCGAGTAATAAAATTAGGGGAAAATCAGAATACAGTTTATAATACAGGTTGCCCGTCTATAGATATAGCAGCGGAAGTATTGCAAAATCCAAGTTTAGATTTTAATCCCCTTGAAAAGTATGGTGGTGTAGGTTCAGATATCCAGTGGAAAGATGGATATATTGTAGTAATGCAACACCCTGTTACAAATGAGTATGAGTCTGCACGAGAAGATGTTATGAAAACTTTAAATGCTGTTCATGAATTAGGAATGCCAACTTTTTGGTTCTGGCCAAATGTTGATGCTGGAGCTGATGGTACTTCAAATGGAATTAGGACATTTAGAGAGCTTGTAAAACCGACCAACATTCATTTCTTTAAGAACATGGAACCTAAAGACTTTTTACGATTGTTAGTTAACAGTAGTTGTTTAGTAGGTAATTCTTCTGTTGGAATAAGAGAATGCTCTTATCTAGCGGTTCCTGTTGTAAACATAGGGTCTAGACAGAATAGAAGAGAAAGAGGAAACAATGTATTGGATGTAAATTATAATAAAGAAGAAATCATTTCAGGGATTCAAAATCGTATAAAAAGCAGGAAGGATATTGATTCTCAAATGATATATGGTGATGGTGATGCTGGAGAGAAAATAGCAAATATCTTAGCTAAGGTTGACCTACAATCTCACAAGACAATTTCGTACTAAATATGCTAGCAGTTTCTAACTATCATTATATCAGAGAAAGTTTTGATTATAATTATCCTAGCATTTTTGGTTTAACACCTAAGCAGTTTGAAAACCAGTTAATAGAGTTGTCTAATCATGGTGATTATATTTCTCAATCAGATTTATTAAAGTTCACCGATTCTCCGTTTGATAAAAATTACTTACTTGTAACTTTTGACGATGGTTTGTCTGAACAATTTGAGTTGGCAAAACCAATTTTAAATAAACTGGGAATTCCTTTTATCTGTTTTATAAACACAATTAATTACACCGAAAAAAAGGTCTCTTTGGTGCATAAAATTCATATGGTTCGTTCAGAAATTTCTTCTGATGATATCATGAACTTTATGAAAGAGAAATTTGATTTAACCTTAGAAGATAAAGAAAAAGAACTGGCAATAACGAATTATAGTTATGATGATGATAATTCTGCCTACTTAAAATACTTACTAAATTTCAAATTGACTATTGAGGAACAAGAAAATTTAATAGATCCGCTTTTCAAGTCAATGTGGAATGAGAATGAAGTAAATGAAAAATTATATTTTTCAGATAAACAGTTAAAAACCTTGCACAGAGAAGGATGCTTAGGGTCTCACTCTCATCAGCACATCCCTTTAGGTTTGTATTCAAAAGAAAAAATAGAAAAAGAGTATAAAAACACACAGTGTTTTTTTAAGGATACGTTTGGAGAAGAATCTTATTCTATTAGCTATCCATATGGTTCTTATGAATCTTGTGATAAAGTTTCTGAAATAGGTAGTGATTATAATTTTAAGCTTGGTTTTTCTATGGAAAGAGCAATCTCTAAATCTATAGAGAATAATCCATTGATGATTTCAAGATATGATTGTAATGATTTACCTTTAGGTAAATTTAATATTTTTAATAAAGAATTAATTTTTTCTTCATCTAGAATAAGTAATTGGTATCCGACATGAGAGTAGTATTGTTAACTAGTTTAAGTTTGAGACATAAGTATATTGCTCACATGTTATCTAAAGAATTAGACCTCTGTCTAATAATAACTGAAGAAAAATCTAGTAAAATTGAATCTACAACAAACATGTCTTCTTCAGATGCTACATTTGTTACTCAACACTTTAAAGCTAGACAGAAAAATGAAAAAAAATTCTTTAGCTCATACAAAGACTTCCCAGATAATGTAGAAATAGTAAATTTACCTCATGGTGAAATTAATAATTTAGAGACGTTTAAATTGATTAAAAAGGAAGCTCCAGATTATATAGTTTTATTTGGCACATCAATAATCAAAGATCCAATTATGTCTGCTTTTTCTAATCAAATAATTAATTTACATTTAGGGCTTTCTCCTTATTATAAAGGCTCTGCCACTAATTTGTTTCCAATTTACTTTAATGATTTGGCAGGTGTAGGAGCAACAATACATATTGCAACGAATAAAGTTGATGATGGCCCTGTTTTACATCAAATGAGACCAGATATTGAGGTAGGAGATACAATACACGATATTGGCAATAGAACGATATTAAAAGCGGGTAAATTATTACCATTGGTAATTAATACTGAAAAAAAAATTGCCAAAAAATTTGATGGAAAGGGGATTCTCTGCAAAATTTCAGACCTTTCGGTTGAAGTTTTAAGAAAATCCTACAGAAATATAGAAAATGAATTGATAGAGAGTTATCTGCTTAATAAAAAGAAGCATTGTAGTAAAAAACCAATAATTGAATGTTTATGAAGATATTAGGAGTAATACCAGCTAGAGGAGGGTCTAAAGGCGTTCCTAGAAAAAACATTAAGTTACTCAACGGGAAATCTTTATTGGCTTATACTTCTGAAATTGCTCTAAAATCTAAATTACTTGACAAGGTAATCTTAAGCACAGAAGATGAAGAGATTTTATCTGTAGGGAAAGACTTAGGATTGGAAATACCTTTTAGAAGGCCAGAAAAATTATCGCTTGACAACTCAAAAAGTATAGATGTTGTTTTACACGCATTAAACTTTTTTAAAGAAAAAGGGATCCATTATGACGCTATTTGTTTGTTACAACCAACAAATCCTTTTCGTTCCTTGGGTTTTTTAAACAAGTCAATTGAAAAATTCATAAATTCTAAGTGCGACACATTGTTTTCTGCGTTAGAAGTTCCGCATGAATTTAATCCACATTGGACATTTAAAAAAAATGATAAAGACTATTTAGAAATCTCAACTGGAGAGAAAGAAATTATCTCTCGAAGACAAGATTTACCAAAATCTTACTACAGAGATGGAAGCATATATATTACAAAAACAGAAATAATTTTTGACCGTAAAAGCTTTTACGGTAGTGCAATTAGCTATATAGATGCTTCTAATGAAATAAATGTAAATATAGATACACTTGAAGACTGGGAAAAAGCAGAAAGTGTAGCAAGAAAGTTAAACCTTTAATATGTGTGGTATAGCTGGTATTGTAGGGAAAGGAGCTGATGTAGAAGTTCTTCAAAGAATGCTTTTAGCACAGAAGCATAGAGGGCCTGATAATATAGGAGAGTTTTCTGCTGAAAACATAGCCTTAGGACACAATAGATTGTCTATTATAGATTTATCTGAGGAAGCAAATCAACCTTTTTTTGATACTAAGGATAGATATACCATTATTTTTAATGGAGAGATTTATAATTATTTAGAATTGAAAAATGAGTTGAATTATGATTTTAAAACAAACTCAGATACAGAAGTATTACTAGCTTCATACATTCAATGGGGAAAAGAGTGTTTAAATAGATTAAATGGAATGTTTTCATTTGCTATTTGGGATCAAGAAGAAAAGAAGCTTTTTGCAGCAAGAGATCGATTTGGAGTGAAACCTTTCTATTATCAGAAAAATGATCAAGGGTTTTATTTTTCATCTGAGATCAAAGCTTTATTTGCTGCAGGAATCAATAAGGAACCAGATAAACAAGCTTGGGCAAATTATTTTGTCTTTGGAAGTTATGGAATGCCTAACGAAACCTTTTGGCAAGATATTCAACAACTATCGGGAGGTCATTATTTAGAATTCAATGATGATGAGCTGAAAATCACAAAATGGTATCATTTTGAAAGAGCTATCAATTTGAATATTGAATTATCTAAAGACGAAATTAAAAGAAAATATATTGAGTTATTAGAAGATAGTATTAAGCTAAGATTTAGATCTGATGTACCAGTAGGAATTAATTTAAGCGGTGGTATAGATAGCTCTACCCTTTTAACTTTTGTTAATAAAGGGGTCTCAAAAGAACGTATAGAAGCATTTACTTTTTATACCAATAATGATTATTATGACGAGTTGCCTTGGGTAAAGAGTATGGTCAATCATACTAAAAATTGGCTTAATGAAATTTTATTAACTCCAGAGTCAATTCAAAACCTTGCTGGTGAGATTAGTGATTTTCAAGATGAACCTTATGGAGGAATTCCTACCATAGCTTATTCTCAAATATTTAAAAAAGCAAGAGAAAAAGGGACTATTGTTTTGCTTGATGGTCAAGGAATGGATGAACAATGGGCAGGGTATGATTACTATGCAAAATCTGATAATGCTAATATTCAAGGAGTGAATAAATCACCTTTTAGAAAGAATGTATTATCAGAAGACTTATTGGCTTTGGCTGTAAAACCAGAGTATTCGAAACCATTTGATGATCATGTTTTAAATCTTCAATATAGAGACTTGTTTTATACAAAAATACCAAGAGCTTTGCGATTTAACGATAGAATTTCAATGGCATATAGCACAGAATTACGAGAGCCTTTTTTAGATTACAGACTGGTAGAATTTGCCTTCAGTTTGCCTTTAGAATATAAAATAAAAGAGAATGTGCATAAGTATCTATTGAGAGAGATTGTCTCAGATATTTTACCGAATGAAGTAACGTATGCTCCAAAGAGGCCTTTACAGACACCTCAAAGAGAATGGATGGCTAACGAACTTAGAGAGTTTTCAGAGAATACAATAAATTTTATAAAAGAGTCTGATTTTTCAAATTGGTTTCAAATCGATTCCTTAAAAGAAGAGTGGCAAAAGTATTTAGAAGGAGATCAAGATTCTAGTTTTCATCTTTGGCAGTGGTATAATTTTTATTTATTAATGAATTAATGAAGAAGAAAGTTTTCATATTGTTACCCGATGGAATAGGGCTTAGAAATTTTGCTTATACAAGTTTTTATGAAAAACTGTCAAACGAGTTTGAGGTTGTTTTTTGGAATAACACAAACTTTCCTCTTAAAGAAAAACTTGGTATAGAAGAAGTTGAAGTTTATGATAAAGGCAGAATACATTTCATGTCAGATTTATTGAAAAGAGCCAAAAACAGAATAGAACTAAAACTTAATAGTAAAAAATTTGATGATGAGGTCTATCTGACATATGTTTTTCACAACAAGAGCAAGGATATAAAATCGTTTATTAAAAATAGAACTGTTGATTTATGGTGCTTGTTTTATAACTCAGATAAAGGCGTTCAAAAAATTAATAAGCTCATAGATAAGTTTGAAAGGAAGACAACTCTTTATCGTGAATCGAAAAAACAACTTATAAATTTTAAACCAGATATAATATTCTGTACAAATCAGCGACATACTTCAACTATAGCTCCTATGTTAGCTGCAAAAGACCTTGATATCCCTACTGCTTCATTTATCTTTTCATGGGATAATTTACCAAAAGCAACATTGGTGTTAAATCCTGATTATTATTTTGTTTGGAGTGATTATATGAAAGATGAGTTGATAAAATACTACCCTAAGATTGAAGAATCTCAAATAAAAGTTACTGGAACTCCACAGTTTGAGCCACATTTTGATGAAACTTTAGATGTTTCAAAAGAAGTGTTTTTTAAGCAACATCAACTAGATATAGACAAAGATTATATATGTTTTTCTGGTGATGATATTACAACATCTCCTTTCGATCAATATTATTTAGAAGATTTAGCATCTTCTGTGAGAAAATTAAATAGTCAAGGCTTTAATTTAGGAATTATTTATCGAAAGAATCCAACGGATACTTCCACTCGATATGATAGGATTTTAACTGAATATGAAGATATAATTTCCTCTATAAAACCAGATTGGAAAAGCTTAGGCGAAAATTGGTCTAGTATAATGCCAATGAAAGGTGATGGAGAGTTGTTGAAAAATACGGTTAAGTATAGTAAACTTGTAGTAAATATAGCGTCATCAATGGTTTTTGATGCTTTTACACAAAATGTACCTTGTGCATATTTGAATTATAACCCTTCAAAAGGAAATACAAGTAAATGGAATGTACATCGAATTTATAAGTTTATTCATTTTAGGTCTATGCCATCTGATAAAGCTGTTATTTGGATTAATGGAGAAAACGATTATGATAATGTGATAAAAGGCATACTTGAAAATGGATTCACTCTTGATGAAGCTAGTAAATGGTTTCAAAGAATCAATACGCATCCTAAAGATTCACCCGAGAAAATGATTACTTTTATACATGAAGTAATTAAAGAATAATTAAAAGATCACTTTTAAATAATTTCTACCTAGAAAAGTTACATTAATAGTTCTGAAACAAAAAAAAGGATTTATAGAATAATGCATATCGGATTTATCACACCTGAATATCCTCATCAAAATATCCAACGAAATGCAGGAATTGGTACTAGTATTAAAAACCTAGCGTCAGGTTTAGTTAGATCTGGCATTCAGGTTACGGTTTTTGTTTATAGTCAAGATAAAAATGAAGAGCTTTTAGATTCAGGAATCCATATTTATAAAATTAGAAAGAAAAAATATCCTCTCTTGACCTGGTATTTTTATAGAAAGTCTGTTAATTCAACAATAAATCATATCGTAAAAGAAAAGAATATTGAATTACTTGAAATTCCTGATTGGACAGGTATCTCAGCATTTATGAAATTCTCTTGTAAAACATTGATAAAGATTCATGGTTCCGATACTTACTTTTGTCATTTAGAAAATAGAAAGCAGAAGTATAAGAATTACTTTTTTGAAAGAAAAGCTTTTAAAAATTCAGATCAAATTGTTGCAGTCAGTAAGTTTTCAGCTAAAACTTCTAAAAAAATTTTTAATTCACATAAAGAGATTGAGATACTCCCAAATTTAGTAGATACAGAAAGGTTTAGAAATATAGCTGTTAATTCTGTTTCAAAAGAGTTGCTTTATTTTGGTTCAGTAATTAGAAAAAAAGGAGTTTTAGAACTCGCAGAAATATTCAATGGATTGGTTGAATTAAGAGATGATATTACATTAAAAATAATAGGAAAAAATGTTATAGATGTCATTGAAAAAACATCCACACTTTCTTTATTTAAAAATAAGTTATCTCCAAAGGCAAAGAAAAAATTTATTTATGTTGATAAAGTAGCGTATCAGGAGATTGTTAAACATATTAATAATGCCACGGCTATTATTCTTCCAAGTTTTGCTGAAGCATTGCCAATGTCTTGGTTAGAAGCGATGTCATGTTCAAAAGTGCTTTTCGCATCCGATATTGGTTGGTCTAAAGAGATTATTGAACATACGATTAATGGGTATGCACTAAATCCAAAAAGCCATGCAAGTTTTGCTAATCTTATACATGAAGTAATTGATAATGAAGAACTAATGAGCCAGATTGGAAGTAAAGCAAGAGAAACTATTATAAAGAAATTTTCTGAAGAAGTAGTTATTAATAAGCATGTTGAATTTTATTCTAAAGTGATAAAAAATGAACTTTAGTTTAATCATTTGTACATACATGCGCCCAGAGGCGATAATAAACCTATTAGATTCGGTTAAAGAACAAGAGTTATATCCAAATGAAATAATTATAGTAGATGGCTCTAGAGATTATAAAACATCAATAGTCATACAAGAAAAATCATATTTGAATGTTCGCTATTATAAAGTCAAAGATGAAGATAGAGGATTAACCAAGCAACGTAATTATGGGATCGACAATGTTTCTCCTGAGAGTAATATTGTTTGTTTCTTAGATGATGATATTGTTTTGACAAAACAATATTTTAAAAATTTATTGAATACATACAATGAGTTTCCTAAAGCTGCAGGTGTAGGAGGGTATATTGTAACTGAAAATAGCTGGAGTCATAAAGGAATTGATTACTTGCCAAAATCTGATGAATTTTTTAAGAATGGTTGGGTAAGAAAATTAGGGAGTAGAAATGTTATGCGAAATAGATTTGGGTTATTGTCTAATGAAGAACCTTGTATAATGCCCAATTTTTCTCACGGATTTTCTGTTGCCTATCTCCCACCAGATAATAAAACATATTCAGTTAATTATTTTATGGGAGGAGTATCGTCATTTAGAAAAGAAATTGTTGATTCAATAAAATTCTCTACATACTTTCAAGGGTACGGTTTGTATGAAGATATGGATTACTGTTTGAGAGTTTCTAAAGATCATCAATTGTTGCTTAACACAGGAGCGAGATTATATCATTATCATGATGAATCTGGCAGACCTAATAAGTTTTCTTATGGAAAAATGGTTGTTAGAAATGGATGGTATGTATGGAGAGTAAAATATAGCAATCCTAAAATAAAAGCCAGAATCAAATGGAATTTGACAGTTTTATTATTATCATTGATAAGATTCATGAACGTTTTTACAACAGGTAAACGCAAAGAAGCATTTTCTGAATCTTCTGGCAGGGTTATAGGTTGGGTAAGTTTAATGTTTAATAAGCCAAAGATTAATAGATAATGACTTTTACAATTATCACACATGTTTCTCACATACAAAAAGATGGGAAATACTATGCTTATGAACCTTATGTTAAGGAGATGAATCTGTGGCTCACATATGTAGATAAAGTTATTATAGTTGCACCATTAGACGCATCGCGATCAATTTCAAATATTGATATTAGCTATGAACATGAAGACATTGATTTTAGACCCATTTCTTCTTTTAATGTTCTTACTTGGAAAAGTCGCGTAAAAGCACTTTTTGCCATATTGCCAATTATGGCGGCAATTTTTAAAGCAAGCAAACAAGCAGATCACCTTCATTTGAGATGTCCAGGAAATATTGGTTTGTTAGGTAGTTTGGTACAAGTATTCTTCCCTAAAAAAGTAAAAACAATTAAGTATGCAGGAAATTGGGATCCAAAGGCTAAGCAACCAAAGTCTTATAATTTTCAAAAAAGAGTGTTGTCAAATACATTTTTCACAAAAAACGCTAGCGTTTTAGCCTATGGAGTATGGGAAAATCAAACAAAAAATATAGTTCCGTTTTTTACAGCTTCTTTTTCTAAAGAAGAGATAACAAAACCAGTAGAGAAAAAACTTTCAGAGACAATTAAATTAATATACGTTGGTTCTTTTTTAAAAAGCAAACAGCCAATGTATAGTTTAAAAGTAGCAGAAACGTTGGTGAGAAAAGGAGAAAAAGTTACTTTAGACATGTATGGAGATGGTGTTGAAAGACAAAGAATTGAGAGTTATGTTCAAGAAAATTGTTTAGAGAATATAGTTAATATTCATGGAAATCAACCAAAGGAAACTATTAAACAAGCGTATAAAGAATCACACTTTTTAATTTTCATTTCTAAATCTGAAGGTTGGCCTAAGGTAGTTGCCGAATCTATGTTTTTTTCATGTTTACCAATTTCTTCAAAAGTTTCATGCGTACCTTATATGCTGGGGAATGGAGAAAGAGGGTCATTAGTAGATGCAGAAAGTATAGATGAAGTTGTCACAGAGGTATTGTTTTACACCGAAAATCAAGAGATTTATAATAAGAAATTGATGAATGCGAGAGAATGGTCACAAAAGTATACCTTAGAATACTTTACTAATGAGATCAAAAAGTTTTTAGACCATGAATAAAACACCTGTAATTCAATTAATTGATTCTTTAGATGTTGGAGGTGCAGAAATGATGTCAGTTAATATAGCGAACTTACTGAACAAGGAGACTTTTGAATCTCATATATGTGTTACCCGAAATGAAGGAACTTTAAAGAGTAAATTGGATAATGATATTGGCTACCTATACTTAAACAAGAGTAAAGTTATAGACATAAAGGCTTTGAGAACTTTTGTGAAATATCTTCGATCCAATTCAATAAAAATAATTCATGCACATTCTACGTCTATTTACTTTGCAGTGTTTGCAAAATTGGTTTGTTGGAATTTAAAAATTATTTGGCATGATCACTACGGGTTTTCTTCCGATTACTCTAAGCGACCATTAAAAATTCTTAAAATGACTTCAATTTTTATCAATGTGATTTTATCCGTTAATAAGAATTTACTTACTTGGGCTCAAGAAAACTTATTGTGTAGAAAAACATATTACTTTTCTAATTTTGCAGCTTTTAAAGACAGTAATGAAAAGACAACACTTAAGGGAACTAAAGGAAATAGAATTGTTTGTGTAGCTGGTTTAAGGCCTCAGAAAGACCATTTTAACTTGATTAAAGCTTTTAGTGAAGTTATAGAAGACACAAATGATTGGTCTTTGCACATCGTAGGAAATGATTATGGAGATGAATATTCTTTAGAAGTAAAAAAAATGACTCAAGAAGATACTTTAAGAGATCGTGTTTTTTTCTACGGAGCAAGACACGACATAGAAAATATATTATCACAATCAGATATCGCAGTATTGTCTTCAAAATCTGAAGGTTTACCAGTATCTTTGTTAGAATACGGACTAGGTAAAGTTGCTGCCGTATGTACTAATGTAGGGCAATGTTCGGAGGTTTTAACTGATAAAAATCTATTAGTTGATAAAGAAGATAGTAAATTACTAGCCGATGCTATAAAGCTTTTAATTAAGAATCCTAAATTCAGAGAAACAAGTGGAAGCGAATTGTATAAAAATGTATTTACCAATTTCAGTAAAGAAGCTTATAATAAAAAGCTAACAGAGGTATATAAAAATGTATAAACTCATAAAAAATAAACCTTTACTATTTGCTATTCACCTTGCTCTTGGGTTTGTGTGTACAATTGCAATTTTCGCAAAACTTTATGCATTTTTAATCCTAATTATTGGAAGCTATTTTATTATTAAGAATAAAAATGCAAATGAAGAAGCTATTTTGGCAGCTTCTTATATAGTCGGAGCTGAAGTCTTTCTCAGAATGACTCATGGGGTTATTTTATTTGAGACAGGAAAGTATGGAGTTTTTTTCTTTTTAATACTTGGTTTATTTGTTGGAAAAAACAATAACAAACCAAATATCACTTTTTTTATCTACATTCTTTTATTACTACTAGGAATAGTCTTTACTTCTGTGCCAGATGGAGAATCTATTAAAAATGCAGTAGTTTTTAATTTAAGTGGACCAATTCTTTTGGGCTTTTGCAGTCTGTATTTTTATAAAAGAAAAGTAACTAAAAAAGCTGTTAACCTAGCCTTGTTTTATATGGTTTTACCTATAATAAGTACAGCCTCTTATTTATATTTTAGAACTCCATCTTTAAAGGAAATCGTTTTTACTGGTTCTGCAAATTTTGATACATCAGGTGGTTTTGGCCCAAATCAAGTAGCTACAGTATTAGGCGTTGGTATTTTTATTTTTGGTGTTTTTTTGTTGCAAAAAAAAAGAGTTACAGGTTATTTACTTTTAGATGGTTTGCTTTTTACTTATTTAATATATAGAGCTCTATTAACATTCTCGAGAGGTGGTTTGATTACTGGTATTGCAGCTCTTGTACTATTTGTTGTTATTTATTATCTACAAAAAGAAGTTAGCTATAAAAGTCTATTTAAAATAGTTGCTATCTCAATAATTTTCGGAGTTGGTACATGGCTATATACTTCAAATGCAACTGGAGGGATGTTAGATAATAGGTATACAGGAAAGAACGCAAGTGGGATAAAAAAGAAAGATGTGACATCTGGACGATTAGATATCATTGAAGAACAATTACAAAGTTTTTATGAATCGCCCATTGTAGGTATTGGTGTTGGTAATGGTAAGTTTAAAAGACAGCTTGGCGCAAAGAAAGTAACGGCTGCATCACATAATGAAATAAGTAGATTAATTGAAGAGCATGGTCTCATAGGTGTTTTCTCTTTACTTCTTTTGATATCTGTTCCGATATCAATCTTCTGGAATTCTAACCTATATCAAAAGGCATATTTAGTAGCTTTTATTTGTTTTTGGTTTTTAACGATTGGACATTCTGCCATGCGGATTGCGTTCCCAAGTTTTATTTATGGTTTAGGGTTAATAAAGATTATTGATGATTAGTAAAAAAAAAACAATCTTATACGTAGGAAACGATTTGTTTTATGCAACTGGTTATATGAGCAGTATGGAGACACTATCTAGGTTTTTTAGTAAAGAAGGATATAAAGTTTACAAGACCTCAAGCAAAAAAAATAAATTAGCTAGAATTTTAGATACGGTTGCTTTCGCTATTTCTCATCGAAAAAAAATCGATTATATATTAATAGACACATTTAGTACTAAATATTACTATTATTGTTTAATAGTATCGATGCTATCGAGAATTTTAAAGCTTCCTTATATCCCAATACTTAGAGGAGGCAATTTACCTTATAGGTTAAAAAATAAATTTATTTCAAGGTTAATATTCTCGAATTCTTTGGTTAATGTTGCACCTTCTAATTTTTTGTTAGAAGCCTTCAGTAAATCTGGTTTTAAAACTATTTTTATCCCTAACATTCTAGAATTACAGAATTATGATTATTATGAAAGAAAACAGAAACAACCAACTCTATTGTGGGTAAGAGCTTTTCGAAGACTCTACAACCCTACAATGGCTATAGATGTTGTAAGGCTTCTTAAAAAAGAATATCCCAGCGTAAAGTTGTGTATGGTTGGACCAGCTAAGGATGATTCTTTTGAAATGGTAAAAAAGAAAATTTCTGATTATGATTTGTTGGATTCGGTTGAATTTACAGGAGTATTACCCAAGGAAGTATGGATTCGTAAATCAAAGGAGTTTAGTTTTTTCTTAAACACAACAAATTTTGATAACACTCCTGTTAGTGTTATGGAAGCAATGGCTTTGGGCTTGAGCATCGTTAGTACAAATGCAGGTGGGATGCCTTATTTAATAGAGAATAATGTTAATGGAGTTTTAGTAGATAAAAATGATTCAGAAGCCATGGCAAAATCTATTATTCAAATTATTGAGAATAATAATTCGGAATTAAGCCTTGCTGCTAGAAAAACAGCAGAAGAATTTTCTTGGGAAGTAGTTAAATATAAATGGTTTCAAATCTTAAATTGATATGAGCATTTATAGTAAGTTATATAGCGTTTCACCAGTATACATTCAGAATTTATTCATAAGTTTTTATGGGTATTATTGGAAGAATAGAAGACATGGTGGTAGTTTTAAGAAAGAGGTTTTAAAATGGAAAGCTAGAGAGAATTATACAAAAAAAGAGTGGGAGGAATATCAAACTGTAGAACTAAGGAAATTATTATGTCACGCTTTTGTAACTGTTCCTTTTTACAATAAACTTTATACAAAGCATGGTTTTAAGGAAGAAGATTTTTTAAAATTCACACTTAGTGATATTAAAAGATTACCATACTTAGAAAAGGAAGATCTTCGAAAATTTGGAACTTCAACGCTCTTGTCAACTAAGAAAATGAAGGGGCGTTTTTATTCAAGCAGTGGTAGTACAGGCACACCCACAAAAATATATTTCTCTAAAGAATTTCACAGAAAATGGTTTGCTGCATATGAAGCTAGAGTCCGAAATTGGGCAGGAGTAGACTATCAAACTCCTAGAGGAATGATTGGAGGCAGGAGAGTACTTCCAAAAGCTGAGAATTCGCCTCCTTTTTATAGATACAATAGAGCAGAAAAGCAAACCTATTTTTCTGCATATCATATTTCTTCTGACAATATTAAAAACTACATAAAAGGCATTGTTAGTAATAAAATTGAATACATGGTAGGTTATGCAATGAGTAATTATTTTTTAGCGGATTTTATTGAAAGAGAAAAGTTAAAAGCGCCAACGTTAAAAGCAGTAATCACTAGTAGCGAAAAATTGACTTCTACAATGAGAGAGACTTTTAAACGAGTTTATGGATGTAAAACTTATGATGGTTATAGTGGAATGGAAGCTTGTGGACTGATTTCTGAAAATAGAGAAGGTGATTTTTTATTTAGCCCAGACACAGGAATATTAGAATTAATAGATGCTGAGGGAACTGAAGTTGATTATGGGTGTGAGGGTGAAATTATATCTACAGGATTATTGAATTTTGATCAGCCTTTAATTCGATATAGAATAGGAGATAGAGCAAAAAAATCATTAAATCAGCAATCTAAATCTGGTGTTCAAATGCCCATGTTCGATGAAATTTCAGGAAGGATTGAGGATGTTGTAACATCTTTTGATGGAAAAAAAATGGTTCGCTTTCATGGAATATTTATTGATATTAAGGGCCTCATATCAGCTCAGCTTATACAAGAAACAATTAATCATATAAATTTGAATTTAATTGTAAACGAGAATGAGTTTGAAAAAGAATCAGAAAAAGTGATTATTGAAAGATTAAAAAGTCAATTAGGAAGTGAAATAATAATTCAATTTAATTATGTTGATTATATTCCTAAAAATAATAATGGCAAATTTAGAGCCGTAATCTCTAAAGTCTGAACATGAGTAAGGTAATTTGGATACTAAATCAAACTTCAGGAACACCAGACTCTGGATGGGGCGAAAGACACTATTCTTTTGCTAAGCAATGGAAAGAGAAAGGATATAAAACATACATTTTTTCTGGAAGTTACAATCATTTGTTTAGAAACCAACCGAAAGTTGGACCAGGAAACTTAACTATAGAGTCTATTGAAGATGGAATTACTTTTTGCTGGGTAAAAAACCCAAAATATAAAGATGGAGGATTTACAAAATTTTGGAGTAATATTATTTACACGATTCGATTATTGCTCTTGAATTTAAAAGAGATACCAAAGCCAGATATTGTTTTAGTTTCCTCTATGCCAATATTTCCAATTATAGCAGGAAATATTTTTAAAAGAAAATATAAAAGCAAAAAACTTATTATTGAGATTAGAGATCTATGGCCACTTACTCCAATTTATTTAAAAGGATATTCTAAAAGAAATCCGTTAGTTTTGATTTTGTCATGGTTTGAAAAGTATGCCTACAGAAAATCTGACAAAATTGTTAGTGTTCTTCCTAATGCGAATATTCATATTAACCCTATTAGCAATCATCCAGAAAAATTTCACTACATCCCAAATGGCATTGATATTAAGTTAGCTGATAGTAATGAATTGCCTACTGAGATTATATCAATGATTCCAAAAGATAAATTTATTATTGGCTATGCAGGTACAATTGGATTTGCAAATGCAATGGAATATTTTATTGAAGCGAGTAGATTGTTAAAGAATAATCATGAAATACATTTTGTTCTTGTTGGTGATGGTGTGTTTGTGCCAAAATTAAAATCTTTGTTAGATAAAGATCAAAATAATATTACATTTATTCCTAAGATTGCTAAATCACAAGTTCAAACAATTCTTCATTATTTTGATGTTTGTTATCTAAGTAGGTATCAATCTGATTTGTATAAATATGGAGTCTCATATAATAAATATTTTGATTATATGTTGGCTAAAAAACCAATTTTAGAATCATCAGAATTTATTAAAGATCAAGTTGAAATGTCAGGGTGTGGTATTATTGTGAAACCTGAAGATGCCACAGAAATTGTAAATGGAATTCATACTTTATTTAACATGTCAGAAGATCAAAAAAAAGAATTAGGTAAAAAAGGGTATAACTATGTTAAAAAATATCATAATTTTGAATATCTAAGTGATTTATACTTAAAAGTATTCAATTAAATATTTTTAGACTTTTCAAAAGGTCTATATTTAAACTTTCATAGTTCTCCTAAATATTAAGAATTCATAGTGTAATTTTATGAGCGCCAAATTTTCTCATATTGCCTTATCAGAAAGAAAAATTCTTTTAAGATTTTTTGATGCTACATTTATAATAGCTTCTTTATGGGCTTCTTCAATTTTTCTTGGATTTGATTATGTAGATTTCAACAACGATAGAATTTTTTCATGGACTGGAATCTTATTATTTTACTTTTTACTTTTTGGGCAAATATTTGAACTTTATAGCATACAGATATCTAGTAATAGATTTAGAGTAGTAAGAAGTTTATTTTTAACAAGCTTCTTTACAACACTCTTTTTTACTTTTACACCATTTTTGTCTCCCGAACTACCTTCAAATAGGGCGCAAATTATTTATTTGTTTTTTTATATTTCTGTCCCAGTAATGGTATGGAGGTTTCTTTATATTTCTTTATTATTTTCTCCTAAGTATTTTAAAGTTATTGTGGTAATTAGCCATTCTTCTAGAATTAAAAAGATTTTAGAATTAATTAATAATCATAATTTTCATAATGTAGCTTCATATGTTAGTGATGAAAAGGCTGATGATTTTAATGGTTTTTATGATGTAAAATCAACCGATATTTATAAATTGATAAAGTCCAGGTTTGCTAGTGAAGTTATTATTAGTACAAGAGGTTTCTCTAGTGATGACATAACAAAAATTAATGAAGCTATTATATTGTTATTTGAAGAAGGAATAAATATAAAAAGTTATGAAGCTTTTTATGAGGAACTTACAGATAGAGTTCCTAAAGAATATTTAAATCATCAATTTTATAAAAGCATCAACTTAAGCAAAAATTTAGAGAATAAACTTTACATTTTAGTTCATAAAGTAATTGATTTAGTTGTTTCAATTGTTGGGTTGCTAATTTTACTTCTTGTCATGCCAATTGTTATTTTAGTCAATTTAATTGGTAATAGAGGTCCTTTGTTTTATAAGCAGCAAAGAGTAGGAGAGAAGGGGAAAGTCTTTACAATTTTTAAATTAAGGTCTATGGTTCCAAATGCAGAGAAAATGGGAGCTGTATATGCAGAAAAGAATGACAAAAGGATTACTGTTTTTGGTAAATTTTTAAGGAATACACGTTTAGATGAAGCCCCTCAATTTTTTAACATCCTTAAAGGAGACATGAGTTTAATCGGACCTAGACCAGAAAGACCTGAGTTCGTTAGAGATTTAGAAGAGAAAATACCTTTTTACGCTATTCGTCACGTAATTAAGCCTGGATTAACGGGTTGGGCACAAGTAAAGTATCCTTATGCAGGGACTATAGAAGAACAAGAAAAAAAATTACGTTATGATCTTTTTTATATTAAAGAAAGAAGTTTGTTCTTAGATTTCAAAATTATTATTAAAACAATTACTACTGTCTTATTTTTTAAAGGACAATAATTTACTTAAATAGTAATATCTTATTATAAGCATAGCTATTAGAGGGAGAATGGCTAAAGAAAATAATTGAACTTTAGCTATCCATAATAAAAGACTTATTAAAAGTAATATTATGCCGAACTTTAAATATAATCGTATCCATTTTGATTGATTCTTTCTTAGAAGAAGGAATGCCATGACTAAATTTAAAGGGGATGCCCATAAAATATTGAAATTATTAGGAGTTGTAGTATGATCTGTAAAAAACCAAAGGAAAACGATTAGAACCCCTGAAATCCCAGTAATAAAGAAAATGGTGAAATCTAACCATTTCGATCGCTTATTATTTTTGTAATCTTTATACGTTATATAAACTGCTAACAAGAAAAGCAGAGAAAAAATAAAGAATGGATTAATCCAACTTATTTTTTGCTCTTTTTCATCAAAACTCAATAGTATTTCTTCCTTAATAATTAAGGGTTTATAAGATCCATTATCAAGTTTTTTAGCACTCTTAAAAGCAGAATAGATATAATCAGGTAAATATAAATACTCACTTGGAGATGCTACCTTATCTAATTTAGTACCCAAAGCTAAATTGATTCCAAAACTTCCCCAAGTGTTCCAAGGAAGTTCTTTATTCATTAATTGTCTTAGAGACTGTTTATGAGTAACATATTCATATGAAAATTGAACATTATCTCTCAAAATATCATGAGTAATATCTCTTAGTTTTGTCGCACAGTTATTAAAATAAGGGTCATAATAATAGGAAGCGTTTTGTGGCAAAGCATTTTTTTCTAAGTAAAGAAAGAAAGCCTGTTTTTCTTGCTGTGTTAAATTCAAAACTTGACTTTTCATCCACCTTTCATCTGCTTTATTACTTAGCAAGAAATAATTATATGGACGTTTTACTAGTTTGTATAGCAATCTTCCTTTTGCGAAATTTATGTAAAAATCAGGAGTGAAGTCAAAAACGCCATAATTGTAAATTGCATCCATTCTTAAAAGAGGATCTTTTATTCGGATAGCACTATGACCAAAAGCTTCAAATAATTCATTCCCTGGCCCTACGGTAACAATACTTACTTCAGAATATACTGAGAGTTGTAAACTTTGAGAAAATAATCCTTGAATAGAAAAAATAAAGAAGAGAAAAGCAATGTATTTTTTTTTCATGATCTACTGTCTAAAAAAACTATAATCTATTTTTACTGAAAAAATATTTGAAAATAAAGCATTCCCTATACTACCAATGTTTGTTAAAGCGTAATCAATTTGAATTCCTTTGTATAAAAAACCTACGCCAAAGTTTGGTTGAATCGAAATACTTTTGCTCCCATCAAATTCGGTAATTTTTTGAACATTTCCAACTCCAGCACGTAAAAAAACAAAATTTTCATAATCCAATTGAAGACCCAATGCAGGATCAATACTTCCAAAACTTGATGAAATAATGTCGTTTGTTTGAGCAAATCGAAAGTTTAAATCAAATTCAGAAAGCAAATGGAATGAACGGCCAATAGCAAATTTTCTAGCGACACCGAATTGAACTTTTGGTTTTGTTATTTCGGTTGTTTCTGGTAACTCTTGATTTTGCCCAGGAATAGCACCTTGTATCTTAGCAAACTCGTCAGTATCAATAGTCCATATATTAAAAGTTGTAGTAATATCTCTAATCATTAACCCAAATTTCCAATCTCCTTTTTTATATTGAATTCCAGCATCTAAGCCAAAACCCCATGAATTTGCAAATTTACCGATAGTTCTTCGTACAACCTTTGCGCTAACACCAAAGTGCAATTCTTTGAATATTAGATTTCTTGCGTATGAAATATTTAAAGCATAGTCTGCTGCAGAAAATAAACTAATTCGATTAAAATCTATATTTCCTTGACTATCTATAAGTTCAGTAGTGTTTAAGATATCGTCAACTCCAAAACGGATCAAAGAAAGCCCTAAAGCACTTTCATTATCTATCGGCATTGCAAAAGCAGCATAATTATAGTTAGCAATTCCAGCAAAATATGATGAATGCATAATGGCACCTTGATAATCTTCTATATTAACTAGGCCTGCTGGATTCCAATACCCTGCATTAACACCAGTTATAGTTGCCGTAACAGCTTTACTCATTCCCAGTGAAGCAGCATCAACACCAATGTTTAAAAACTCATTAGAGTAGTTCCTAAAGGCTTGCGCATTTACAAGCATTGGAAATAATAAGAGAAATAAAAGTTGTTTTGTTTTCAATTGAAATTGGAATCTAATCGCAAATATCTAATATAATATTGAAATAACTTGAGAAAGCTTCAGATATTGCCTAATCATACTTGGTCTTTTAGAAAACGAATAATTCTATTTTCTAACCATCGGTTTTCTTGTTGTCTAAATCCAGAAACATAACCTACATGACCACCATATTTTGTGACCTCTAAGTGAAAGTAATTTGAATTCCTCGCTTCTTCGTATGGAAAACATTCTTCTGATAAGAAAGGATCATCTGATGATGATATTAAAAGAGTTGGTTTTTCTATTTTTGGAATATAGGGCTTTGAGCTTGCTTTTTCCCAATAATCTTCTGGACTTGAAAATCCAAAGACTGGAGCCGTATACAATTCATCAAAATCTTTAAAAATTTTGGCTTTGAATAATCTTGTTTTATCTAGCTGGTATTCAGGAAACTTATGTGCTTTTTCTAAAACTTTTAATCGAAGGGTTTTCAAAAACTCTTCCATGTACAGTTTATTCTTTAGTGTACTCATCACGCTCCCAGAAGATGCAAGATCAATAGGTACAGAAACAGCAACTGCTGACGATATTTTGTTTGAAATAGAATTTACATACTCTCCTAAATATTTTAGTGTGAGGTTCCCACCTAAGCTATATCCAACAATCATTAAATCTTCATAAGAGTAGTTTTCTAACAAATAAGCAATGACAAATTCTAAATCTTCTGTTTTTCCACTGTGATAGGTTGAGAGTAATAAGTTATCTTCTCCACTACAACCTCTTAAATTAAAAGAAACAGTGTCAAATCCAGTTTTATTTAATTCAGTAGCTGCAGATAAAATGTATTTTGATTCTGAACTACCTTCCAATCCATGAATTAAGATGACTAATTTATTCGAACCAACTTTAGAAAAATCTAGATCGATAAAATCTTTATCCCAAGTATCAATCCTTACGCGCTCATAATTATGAGATTCTTTCATAAAGAGAGGTCTGTAAATAGTATTAAAATGACCATTTCTAAAAGGTAGAGAAGGAGTGAAGTCAGATTCTAATATGGGCATAAATAAAAAGTTTTCTAGCAATTAATAAAACAAATATGCTGAATTTTTCAGGATTTTAAAAACTGCCCCACAAGATTTACTATTTTAGCCATAGAATTTTATGACATGAGCATTAAAAAACACATTCCAAATTTATTTACGCTGGGAAACCTTTTATGTGGAACTTTAGCAACAATAGCAGCTGTCAATGGAATTTATTCTGCAGTTTGGGTTTTAGTTGTTGTTGGAATTTTCTTTGACTTTTTAGATGGTTTCTTGGCAAGAATATTAAATGTCCAAGGTGAATTAGGGAAACAGCTAGATTCTCTGGCTGATATGGTCACTAGTGGAGTAGTACCCGGAATTTTAATGTACAAGTTTTATGAAGAAGTAATTTATCTTAATGACGATCCTTCAGATGTTGTAATATTACTAGCATTTCTATCATTCATATTAACGCTTTCTGCTGGGTATCGTTTGGCAAAATTTAATATAGATAGTAGACAGTCTGATTCATTTATAGGTTTGCCAACACCAGCCATGAGTTTGTTTGTGGTTTCTTTGCCTTTAATTCACATACATACTGATATTGAGTTCGTAAAAGAAATTGTTAGTAATCATAGCTTTTTAACTGTTGTTACTTTGGTGTTGTGTTATTTAATGAATGCAGAGCTGCCTTTATTTTCTTTAAAGTTTAAGAGTTTTGGAATCAAAGAAAACGCAATTAAATACTTGCTAATTGTTGTTTCTGGAACTTTATTGATTACAGTTCAATATGTAGCAGTACCAATTATCATTATTCTGTATATCATTCTATCAATAATTAAGAATGTTATGAGAGAAGGAAAGAAAGTTTAATGAGAATTAAAATTCTCTTTTCTGTTTGAGTTCAAAATCTTGACCTAGATATACTTTACGAACTAACTCATCAGCAGCAAGATCTTTAGGAATTCCTTCTTTTAAAATCCCACCTTGATACATCAGATATGTTCTATCTGTAATGGCTAATGTTGCCTGTACATCATGGTCAGTAATTAAAATTCCGATATTTCTATCTTTTAACTGAGCTACAATTCCTTGAATATCTTCAACGGCAATAGGATCAACACCTGCAAAGGGTTCGTCAAGTAAAATGAAATTAGGATCCGATGCTAAGCAACGAGCTATTTCTGTCCTTCTACGTTCACCACCAGATAATAAATCGCCTCGATTTTTTCGAACATGTCCGATGTTAAACTCTTCTATTAAAGATTCTAATTTTATCTTTTGCTCTTTTTTAGATAGGCCTGTAAACTGAAGCACTGACTTAATATTATCTTCAACAGATAATTTTCTAAATATAGAAGCTTCTTGAGCTAAATATCCAATTCCTTTTTGCGCTCTCTTGTGCATTGGATAACTTGTAATCTCTTCATCATTAAGAAAGATCTGACCTCCATTTGGTTGAATCATTCCAACAATCATATAGAAAGAAGTTGTTTTTCCTGCACCATTAGGGCCTAACAAACCGATAATTTCACCTTGTTCAACTTCTAATGAAATTCCTTTCACTACTTGTCGACTACCATAAGTTTTTTGAATGTTATCAGCTCTTAAAATCATAATTCAAATATAGGAATTGAAATGGGAGGTTTTCTTAAAATACTTATAAATCGTTTTCTTCTAAAGCTTCCCAATATTCATAGGCTCTTCTTAAATGTGGAATTACAATCGTACCTCCAACTAAAGTTGCTATAGACATTGTTTCCATCATTTCTTCTTTACTGATACCTTCTTTGTAGCAGGTTTCAAGATGATAGGCTATACAATCATCACATCGTAAGACTGCTGACGCCACCAATCCAAGAAGCTCTTTTGTCTTTAGAGGCAGATGACCGTCTTTGAAAGCATTGGTATCTAGATTAAATATTCTTTTGATGATTTTATTGTCACCATCTAAAATCTTATCATTCATTTTAGAACGATAGTCATTAAACTCTTGTACTTTATTTGTTGGCATTTTTCTGTTGTCTTTTGAGTACTCTTTTTGAAACTTTAATACTTATCTCATATAAGATTAACACAGGAATTGCTACGACTACTTGACTCGCAACATCTGGCGGAGTGATAATAGCAGCCAGAATTAACACAACCACCAAGGCATGCTTTCTATAGCTCTTCAAAAAAGTAGGGGTAATTAATCCAATTTTTGTTAAAAAGTAAATGATTACTGGCAATTCAAACATAATAGAGACTCCTAGCAGCATATTTGTCACTAGTCCAATATGAGAGCCCATTGTAAATTGATTGACCAGCTTATCACTAATTTGATAGGTATATAAAAAGTTGATTGATATTGGAGCAATCACATAAAAACTAAATAGTACTCCAATAAAGAATAAGAACGAAGAAATGAAAATAAATCCTCTAGATTTTTTGATTTCATCTTTACTCAACCCAGGAGAAATAAATCGCCATACTTCCCATAAGAGATATGGGAATGCAATGATGATTCCTAAAATGAATGAACTCCAAATAGAATTCATTAATTGGTCTGTTAGCTTTAAAACTTGAAGTGTTTCAGGGAAATTGAGGTTGCAAAAATAACTTTCAGCTCCTAAAAAGGTAAAGAAATCACAGAAAAGTCTATACGTAACAAAGTTTGGATTTATGTGCGCAATTAAAAATTCATTGTAGACATATTCTTGGAAATAAAATAATACTATTGCAATAATAAATACTGCAGCTGCGCTTCTTACCAAGTGCCACCTAAGTTCCTCCAGATGACCTAAAAATGACATTTCTTTTTCTGCTGCCATCTAAAAAATTCCTTCTTTTAATAAATCATGTAAATGAACAACACCATTATATTTATTGGTACTATCAGTTACTAAAATTTGAGTAACATTATTATTCTCTAATGTTTCTAAAGCTTCAACAGCCATAGCTTCATCACTAATTGTTTTAGGATTGGTTCCCATTATATCTTTAGCCACTAAACTACTTATATCTGAAGTTTTGCTTAGCATTCTACGAATATCTCCATCTGTTATAATTCCAACCAATTCTGAATCTTCATTTAATACAGCTGTAACACCTAATCTTTTCTCAGTAATTTCAATAATTACTTCTGCTATTGAAGTAGATAATGAAACTTTTGGCGCCTCGTTATTTTTTATTAAATCAGATACGCGTAAATACAAACGTTTTCCTAAGGCTCCCCCTGGATGATATTTAGCAAAATCGTTGCTTGTAAAACCTTTCATTTTTAATAAACACACTGCAAGTGCATCACCCATGACTAATTGAGCGGTTGTACTTGTGGTAGGCGCAAGGTTGTTTGGACAAGCTTCTTTCTCTACATAAGTATTTAAAGTGAAATCTGCTTCAGTTCCCAAAAAGGAATCTACATTCCCTGTAATTGCAATCACCTTATTTTGAGAATTTTTTATAAGAGGTACCAATACTTTTATCTCAGGAGTGTTTCCACTTTTAGAAATACAGATAACAATATCATCTTTTTGGATAATTCCTAAATCACCATGAATTGCATCTGCTGCATGCATAAATATAGAAGGTGTACCGGTTGAATTGAAAGTAGCAACAATTTTTGTAGCAATATTGGCGCTTTTTCCAATTCCAGTAACAACAACCCTACCTTTAGACTTTAGTATGAATTTAACAGCTTCTTCAAAATTTGAATCAATCAAATTGGTTAAATTAGCAATAGCACTGCTTTCGTTTAAGATAGTTTCTTTTGCAATGGAGTTGATATTTTGTAAATCTTTCAAGAGCTGATTTATTTTTATACGTAATAAAAAAAGTTATATATTTAAGTATTAGAAATATTAGACAAACTTACTACAAAATTCATAGACCCCAAACATTTGTAAACGGATTGTCAGTCTATAAAAAAGATGACATTATAATGATGAATAATTTATAAATGGATATATACGCTTCTTTAAAAAAATTCTTTGGCTTTACTCAATTTAAAGGCCTTCAGGAGGATGTTATAAAAAGTATACTTAATAAAAATGACACATTTGTGATTATGCCTACTGGTGGAGGAAAATCATTATGTTATCAGTTACCAGCATTAATGCAGGAAGGAACGGCAATCGTCATTTCGCCATTAATAGCTTTAATGAAAAATCAAGTTGATGCTATTCGAGGAATTTCTGAAAACCATGGAATAGCACATGTACTAAATTCTTCTTTAAATAAATCGGAAGTTAATCAAGTGATGACTGATATTGCTAGTGGTATAACAAAGTTATTATATGTAGCTCCAGAATCTTTAATTAAGGAAGAATATGTGAATTTTTTAAAAGAACAAACTATTTCTTTTGTTGCAATTGATGAAGCTCATTGTATTTCTGAATGGGGTCATGACTTTAGGCCTGAGTATAGAAACCTAAAGCATATTATTAAGCAAATTGATAATGTTCCCGTAATTGGATTAACTGCTACAGCAACAGAAAAGGTTCAAGAAGATATTTTAAAGACCTTAGGAATTTCAGATGCAACAACGTTTAAAGCGTCTTTTAATAGAGCGAATTTATTTTATGAAGTTCGACCTAAGACAAAAGACATCGAAAAAGACATTATCCGTTTTGTAAAGCAGAGAATGGGAAAATCTGGAATTATCTATTGCTTGAGTAGAAAGAAAGTAGAAGAAATAGCGCAAGTTTTACAGGTAAATGGTATAAAAGCTGTTCCTTATCATGCTGGATTGGATGCAAAAACCAGAGGAAGGCACCAAGACATGTTTTTAATGGAAGACTGTGATGTAGTTGTAGCTACAATTGCTTTTGGTATGGGAATTGACAAGCCAGATGTTCGTTATGTAATTCACCATGATATTCCTAAAAGTTTAGAAAGCTATTACCAAGAAACTGGTAGAGCAGGGCGTGATGATGGAGAAGGATATTGTTTGGCATTTTATGCCTATAAAGACATAGAAAAGCTTGAGAAGTTTATGGCAAGCAAACCTGTTGCGGAACAAGAAATTGGACATGCATTGTTGCAAGAAGTAGTAGGATATGCAGAGACATCGATGTCTAGAAGAAAGTATTTGTTGCATTATTTTGGAGAAGAATTTGACGAAGTAAATGGAGATGGAGCTGAGATGGACGATAATACTCAAAATCCAAAAAAGAAAAATGAAGCAAAAGAAGATGTTGTTAAATTATTATCTGTTGTTAGAGACACTAAAGAGAAATACAAATCTAAAGATGTTGTAAACACAATCATTGGAAGAGAGAATGCACTATTAAATTCTCACAAAACACACCTACAACCTTTCTTTGGCATTGGAAAAGAAAAAGACGGAGCGTATTGGATGGCTTTAATACGACAAATTTTGGTGATTAATTTAATCAAAAAGGAAATTGAGCAATACGGAGTTATCAAATTAACTAAAAAAGGAATTGAGTATATCGATAGCCCAACTTCATTTATGATGACTGAAGATCATGTGTATTCTCAAGAGAATACGGCAGACATTATAACGAATACTAAAAGTTCTGGGGCAGCAGCAGATGAAAAACTCATTAAGATTTTAAAAGACCTTAGAAAGAAAGTTGCTGTAAAACAAGGGGTTCCTCCTTTTGCAGTTTTTCAAGATCCATCTTTAGATGATATGGCTCTAAAGTACCCAATAACCTTAGATGAATTATCAACTGTTCATGGTGTTGGTGAAGGTAAATCTCGAAAATTTGGTAAAGACTTCATTGCAGTTATAGAGAAATATGTTGAAGAAAATGATATTTTACGCCCAGATGATTTAATTGTAAAAAGCACTGGTGTAAATTCGGGCTTAAAGTTATATATCATTCAGAATACAGATAGAAAATTGCCACTAATGGACATCGCTAAATCTAAAGGTTTAGAGATGATAGATCTTGTTAAAGAGATGGAGGCCATCGTTTATTCAGGAACCAAATTAAACATCGATTATGCTATTGAAGATTTGGTAGATGAAGATCAACAAGAAGAGATTCATGAATACTTTATGGAAGCCGAATCAGATAAAATTCAAGATGCCATGGATGAATTTGACGGTGATTATGACGATGAAGAACTTCGCTTGATGAGAATTAAGTTTATCTCTGATGTAGGGAACTAAAGTGTCAAAATAGTCAATAAAACTCCTGCAATAATTGCTAAAAACTTCTTTAGATTAAACTTATGATTCTCAGAACCTTCAAAAAGAATCACGGTAGAAATATGTAAAAACACTCCAATAATTACTGCGGTAATTTCCATGATGTATTTATCAAACAACATCATTTCTTCTGATAATAAAACTCCTAAAGGACTCATCAATCCAAAAACTGCTAAGAAAGCAACAATAGTCGGTTTTGAGAATTTAGCGTTCAATAAAAAAGTAGTCAATACAACGGCTATTGGAATTTTATGTACAACAATTGCCCACAATAGATGATCTCCTGTGTGATGAATTGGCAAACCTTCTGAAAAGGCATGAATACATAAACTTACAAATAATAACGTAGGAAAAGTTTTTCCATCAGTGTGTGAGTGAATATGACCATGCTCTGCACCTTTTGAAAATGATTCTAATACAGATTGTAGAATGATTCCTAAAAGAATACAAATCCCTATCATTTTAGTATCCTCAGCATGACTATAAACTTCTGGCAATAAATGCAAAATAGCAACTGATAATAGGTAGGCTCCACTAAATGCTAGCAATAAGCGAACTATTTTTTCACTAGGTTTTATGATTAAAACTAGTAAAACGCCAAAAATGACTGACCCTAAAAGAAGAATATAACTCATGAGGCAATAAATATTAATCGGTTTGAATGCTCTGCATCGAATTCCGAAAGATGATAATCACCAAAAATATGTTGAATTTTCAATCCGGCTTCAGCAAAAAAAGATTCAAATTTTTCAAGATCTAAATATTTTACATATTCAGTATAAGAATAACTTTCTCCTTTGTCTGCAAAGGAGATGTGCTTTAAAACAAACCCATCTTTAATCTCTCTTTCTATATGAAACTCAATGTCATCAATGATTTTAACCTCTGTTGTAACTAAATTATTTTTCACATTAACAACATTCAGAAAATCCATGACCAATACTCCGTGATCATCCAATCCATTTTTCATGTTCTTTAAAACCTGAATTTCATCCTTATCATCTTCAAAATAGCCAAAGCTGGTGAACAAATTGAAAATAGCATCATATCTATTGGAAATAATGTCACGCATATCCTTAACTTTAAATTTCAAGGAGTCATTTTCAAATTTCTTTGCGTGTTCAATACTGTTTTCAGATAAATCACCGCCAGTTACTTTATAACCTAAAGAGTTTAAATAGGTAGCGTGTCTTCCTTTTCCACAAGGTAAGTCTAAGATGTGAGATTTTTCTGGCAATTGAAGAAACCTAGTAATGTTACGCATAAACAACTGTGCTTCTTCAGTATTTCTATCCTTATATAGGATATGATAGTATTTTGTATTGAACCAAGAAGTAAACCAATTTGTTTTCATAGGTGTAAGTACGCAAAAATAAGCTTTTCTTACAGAAATCTTAATGTATCAATATGAAAATGAAATAATGAACTGAGGGATTCAAGTATCAATGTAAAAATGTACTTTTGCAAAGTAAATTATTCAGCATGAATCAGGATTTTAGAATGACTGCGACAACCTTAAAAGGTTTGGAAGGGGTTTTGGCAGAAGAGCTAAAGAAATTAGGTGCTCAAGACATCAAAGAGTCTATTAGAAGTGTTTCTTTTCGAGGAGATAAAGGATTTCTGTACAAAGCAAACATTGCTTTAAGAACTGCTATTAGAATTCTAAAACCCATAAAAACATGTAAAATTTACGACGAAGAAGATTTATATGAAGCCTTGCAAAAAATAAAATGGGAGAATCATTTAGATGTTGAAGGAACATTTGCAATTGGAGCAGTTGTAAATTCGAAGAATTTTACATCAAATTCACATTATATTTCTTTAAAATCTAAAGATGCTATCGCTGATTACTTTCGTCATAAATACAGTAAAAGACCAAATGTTGATTTAAAATACCCTGATGTGAAAATTCATGTGCACATTCAAAAAGATTGGTGTACTATTTCTTTAGATTCTTCTGGAGATTCTTTGCATAAACGAGGGTATAGAAGTGCTACAAATATTGCACCTATCAATGAAGTATTGGCAGCTGGATTGGTTTTATTATCGGGTTATACAGGTGATGAAAATTTTATAGATCCGATGTGTGGTTCTGGAACTATTTTGATAGAAGCTTGTATGATTGCTAACAATATTCCAGCCAATATCAACAGGAAACACTTCGCTTTTGAGAATTGGAAAGATTATGATGAAGACTTATATTTTATCATTCAAGATGCGTTGTTAAAGAAGATAACGAATTCTCATTTTAAGATTATGGGATTTGATAAAGCTCCGTCAGCGGTTTCTAAAGCAAAGCAAAACGTCATTAATGCGAATTTAGAAGAATTTATAGGAGTACACCATGTTAACTTTTTTAATTCCGTAAAAGAGGTTTTTGGAAATACAACGATTCTGTTTAATCCTCCATATGGAGAACGATTGAATATTGATGTTAATGAATTTTACACGAAAATAGGGGATACCTTAAAAAATAATTATTCAAATTCTACAGCATGGATGATTACTTCAGACATGCAAGCATTAAAACATGTGGGTCTCAGAACGTCTAAACGTATTGAATTAAAGAATGCCGACTTAGATTGTCGTTTTGTAAAATACGAATTGTACGAAGGTTCTCGAAAAATAAAAGAAAACAAGCGAGAAGAAGAATCAGAGGAAAACTAGAAAGTATATTTCATACTTATTAGGTAACCTCCAGTTTTAACTTTTTGAAAAGCTACATTTAATTTTTTCTCCTGATACGGTTTCGCAAACAAATAAGAACTACCTATTCCAACAATAGCACCAGCAAAAACATCCCAGCCATCGTGTTTTTTAGAATAAATTCGAGACCACCCAACATAACTGGCTAGGATGTATGCAGGAATACCAATTTTCCATCCAAATCTTCTTTCCAAAAAAGCGGCTCCAGTAAATGAAGCTGATGTATGTCCAGAAGGAAATGCATGTACACCTCCATCTGGTCTACTTTTATTGATAATTCTTTTGAATGCTTGCGTTGTTGCGAAAGAAACTGAAAAAGCTTTTACAAATTGCCAGGTAGGTTTGCTATCATCGTTCCAAATAAAGGTAGATAAAGCAGCAGAAGCTGGTAAAATTATTTGTAGAATGTCTCCTGATTTTCTAATATCATTTCTAGATTGAGAAAAACTATTGAGGCTAATAAGTAAGAGGATAAAAAAACATAATTTTTTCATGAATTGGGTTTCAAGTTATAAAAACAGTTTAAATTTCAAGTAAAGAATTTGTTTGAAGCTATATTGTTACTATTCACGTACTAGTTTTTTGCTAACAATTCCTTTATCAGTGGTTACTTTTAAGATATAGATTCCATGTGAAAGCAGTCTAGTATCAATAGTGAAATTCGATTTGTTTGATAGATTTTTGATACTCTTTATTTCTTTTCCTTGTAGAGAATAAATAGCTATTCTCTTCACATTATCAGCAGAAAATCGGATTTCATCCTTAAAAGGGTTTTTACTCAACATTTCTAATGAATTGTTCTCTTTTACTGATAGAGTAGCACCAAAAACTATACCTAACGTTTGATGCATTTTTTCCCATCCAGCTGCATCTTGGCGTAATTTAGATTTCTCTTGCTCAATATGAATAAACCGACCTGTTGTCATTGTAGCGGATGTAGAACAAGGGTTTGTACTGTCATTAATTAAACGTCCTTGAGTATTGGTAAAACCAACCAAACGTGTCCAGCTATCTATATGAGCTAATTTAAAAGTCAGGGTATTATCCTGGTTCAACAATTCATTTTTAATCATGGTCGCATAATCTATGGTTGGAGTTTGATCAGTACCATTGCTTAAAATAACATAAGGATCTGAAGCTTGTTTTGTAAAACCATGCAATTGAATAAAAACAGCATTCGTGTTATTATATAGTATTTCAGTGGTCTTTTGCCAAATAGAATCTGAATTATGAGCCATATCTGAAATTTTAAAAGCCTCCGAGGCTCCACCACTACAAACTGTAGTTGTTCCTGCACAAGTAGATGCTGTTAAATGATTGCAACGATGAGTTCCGTTTAAAAACAAAGCTTTATTATTCAACCGAACAAAAGAGTAAACAGATTCTTTCCCTGTATTAAAATCGAAACTAGAATGCGGTGCTTGAATAACCAATTGACTTCTTATCGAGTTTTTTGCAAAAACAAAAACTCCCCAATAATTGGTTTGCGTGCTTTTCTCTTCCAAGACATAATAATCCTTATTAACAGAAAGAGCTGTATTTGTATACTCTACAATTCGATAGTTTACAAGATCGGCTTGCGCTCTTGCTGTAACTATATCACTACTCAATAAAGCATTGATGCAGTTCTCCCAAGTTGTTAACTCTGCATTACTAGGAGTTTTGTAGTCATTACCAGAATCTCCTGGCATGTTGGAAATATGAGTATTTAAATAAGATTCTAAGTCACCAGAATCTGTCTGAGCAATAACAAATTGAAAAGCAAAGCAAAAAGTAAAGAGTAATAGTCTTTTCATAAATAAAGTTAAGTTTTGGTTTATAAATTTAATCAAAACTCTTTAATATCCTAACTATGAAAATATTACTTGAGGTTATTTATTCATAATTGCAACCCTAATATTGTTTATTTAGCCATCCGCTTGCTTGTAAAAACTCATTAAAGTCCTTTAATTCAAGCATTTCTGTAATAGTATTATCCTTATTAGAACTCTTCTCATAATATGCTTTGCATATTTCGTAACCAACCCAGTATCCTTGGTCGGCTGGAAAATCTTCAGTTTCTTGGTCTGAATTAGCAATCCAGTTATAAGCTCTATTGTGCATCATATCTTTAATAAATCTCTTTCTTATATTATCTTCTTTCCCTTTAGCCCATTTTGCTACACGATCTGAAGATCTTTTTCCGCTAATCTTTTCTCCAATAAAATCTGCCATACCTTCAAAGATTACATTCCGTAAGGTTGTTGTATCTGCGGGCATTTCAAACTGTTGATAATGAATTAATTCATGAGCGATAACATCAGGTAAGTTTCTGTAATCTAGAAAGTTGTTTTTTTGCCATAAAGTTAATTCATCTGTTACACTAGACGGTGTTCTACATATTTGATTTAATCCAATAAGTAGCCCTTCTTTACTAACAGTACCTGCTGATGTAAATCTTCCCATAACGAAATAGATATCAGGAAAGACTGATTTTGAATATAGAGATTTCATGTTTTCAAAGCTCTTATACATTATAGGCTTAACATCATCAATACTAAGCATAGTGGTCTTGATTGATTTATAAAATTTAGGTCTTTCAGAATGGTGTTTAACAAACTTAGCTGTATCTCTAATTTTTGACCTAAAGTAATCTTTAAAACCTTTACTTCCATTACTTAAGTATTCATTTTTATAGATGTTATAGGCGTCTTTTGGGCTTTTTTGCACCATTTCATAAGCTTTCCAAAATCTTTTGATGTCTTCAGTGTGAATTACTGCTTTTAAAGGATCGTGATTTTTTGGGACTTTTGGAATTCCTATAATCTGTGTTAGAGCAGTATCTTTTTCTTTAAGGACAACACTAAAATTAATAGTGTCATTCTCCTTAAAAAGGAATGAAATAGAATCGATATTACTTTTGAATACTACTTTGTTCAGTCCATCTACGCATTCAACTTTTAGAACGTCTAATTTTGTGCTAGGAGACACTCCCCAAAGTTTTTTAGCACCATTGTTTTTATAGTATTCTATGATGTTATTATTCGTTAACAGAATGGTGTCCTTGTTTTGAATAGTGTCTTTTTTACAAGAAAAAATAATAAATGTTATTGCGATAGGAATTAAGTGCTTAAAATTCATGATTTTTGTTTTATAATACTTGGTTATTTACTGAAGACCATAAAAATATTTTTTAGTTACACTATCAATGTATTTAAGCTGATTGCATGAGTTATTTTATAGACGTCATACTGCCCATTCCTATCCAGAAGACATTTACCTATTCGGTAACACAATCTGAATTTGAATTCCTGACTAAAGGAATGCGAGTTGCTGTGCCTTTTGGGAATACTAAGATGTATACAGGATTGGTGTTTAACAAACATCAAAATCCACCAGAGTTATATGAGGCCAAGGATATTCTTCAAATTTTAGATGATAAACCCATTGTAAATGGACATCAATTAAAACATTGGGAGTGGATTTCTAAGTATTATATGTGTGCTTTGGGAGAAGTTTATAGAGCGGCTCTACCATCAGCATTTTTGTTAGAAAGTGAAACCATTGTTTATAAAAATGAAGCGTTTGAAAATGAAGATATTCTAGATGATGAAGAGTTTCTCATTTTTGAAGCTTTACAGCATCAATCGCAGTTGACAGTCCATCAAGTGGCTGATATTCTTGGAAAGAAAAAAGTGTTACCTATTATTAATGAGTTGATTAAAAAATCAGCAATTTATATAAAAGAAGAAATATACGAGCAATACAAACCTAAAATGGTTAAGTATGTTCGTCTACATACAAATTACAATTCAGAAGATTCTTTAGAAAGTTTATTAGAAGAATTGTCAAGAGCCAAAAAACAGCGAGAGGCAATCTTAAGCTATTTTCAACTAACAACATCTAAAAAGCCAATTAAAGTAAAGGATTTAGAAAATGAATCAGGTGCTTCTTCTGCAGTGATAAAAGCGTTGGTTGATAAGGATGTTTTTGAGTTTTATCATATTCAAACCGATCGTATTTCTTTTAAAGGAGATACAAACGATTTGAAAAAGATGAATGAGTTTCAAGAGCAAGCCTTGGAAGAAATTAAGATTTCATTTGAAACGAAAGAAGTGACTCTTTTGCATGGAATTACAAGTTCTGGAAAAACAGAAGTATATACAAAACTGATCCAAGATGTTTTGGATACTGGGAAACAAGTGTTGTTTCTATTGCCAGAAATAGCATTGACAACTCAAATCATTACTCGTTTACAGCATTATTTTGGAAACCAAATTTCTGTGTTTCATTCTAAGTATTCAATGAATGAGCGAGTAGAAGTGTGGAATAATGTACTAGAAAACAAATCGAAAGCGCAAATTATACTAGGAGCAAGGTCTTCCATTTTTCTTCCATTCTCTAATTTAGGGTTGATTGTAGTGGATGAAGAGCACGAAACTTCGTACAAACAGTTTGAACCTTCTCCACGCTACAATGCAAGAGATGCAGCTATTGTGTTATCTCATATGCACAAAGCGAAAATTTTATTAGGTTCGGCGACACCTTCTATAGAGAGTTATTTCAATGCACAAGAAAAGAAATATGGCTTTGTTGAATTGAACAGGCGTTTCGGAAATGTACAATTGCCTTCAATTGAATTGGTTGATATTAAAGAGAAACAACGAAAAAAGGAAATGACAGCTCATTTTTCAGATGTTCTAATCAAACAAATTCAAGAAGCATTGGATGATAAAGAACAAGTAATTCTCTTTCAAAATAGACGTGGATTTTCTCCAATTGTTGAATGTAAAACATGCGGTGTTTCACCTCAATGTCCAAATTGTGATGTGAGCTTAACGTATCATAAATTCAAACACGAATTACGCTGTCATTATTGTAATTACCAACGTGCAATGCCTAACAATTGCGGTGCTTGCGGAGGTAATCAACTGGATACGAAAGGGTTTGGAACTGAGCAAATAGAATTGGAACTAAAAGAATTGTTTCCAAATCATTCCATAGGTCGAATGGATTTAGATACGACTCGTGGTAAATACGGATATCAAAAAATTATTGGTGCTTTTGAAGCAAGAGAGATTGATGTTCTTGTAGGAACACAAATGCTATCTAAAGGATTGGATTTTGACAATGTTTCTTTGGTAGGAATCTTGAATGCCGATATGATGCTGAACTTCCCAGATTTTAGAGCTCATGAACGAGCTTTTCAATTGATGGTGCAAGTTTCGGGTAGGGCAGGACGTTCTAAAAAACAAGGTAAGGTGATGATTCAGACGTACAATCCATATCATCAAATCTTACAACAGGTTTCTACAACAGATTATACAGCGATGTATAAAGAACAATTACAAGATCGTTGGCAATATCATTATCCACCGTATTATCGTCTGATTAAAATCACTTTAAAGCACAAAGATTATCAAAAAGTAGATGCTGGAATCATTTGGTTGACGAAAGCCTTGCAGAATTCCTTTCAAGAGAATGTATTAGGACCTTCAGCACCTGCCGTTTCTAGAATTCGAAATCAGTATATCAAAAATGTGTTGATTAAGATTCCTCCCAAACAATCTTTAGGAAAAACAAAAGAACAGTTGGAAAAAATAAAGAACACTTTCCAAGCGGTAGCAGATTTCAGACCGATTCGTTTTATTATTGATGTAGATAGTCAGTGATGAAGACAACCTTAGGAAATAAAACTATAGATTCGACAATGTTCTCAGTTCCAGAATTTAATTTTGGGCAGATGCAACGTTGGAAAGGACATACACGGTTGCGTTATTCTATTGAAATAGACATCTCTTTTTTTATTGAAAGATTTCAATCGGAGTTTGCTGCTTTTAGAGAGAATGAAATTATTGAAGACGATCCTGAAGATTTGGAAGAGTTGATTGCATATGAAAAGGCAGGAAGACCAACATTATTAGAACTACTTGAAAACAAGAGTCAACTACTAAAAGAGTTGATTATGTATCATGAATATGAAATCCTTCATCTATTGATTAATAATCCTATTGTAGGAAAGCTATTTTACTCTATTAACTCAATAGATACTGTAGGATTCAATAAAAGCAAAATACAACTGGAAGGTGTTTGTTTTGAGATTGATCGCAACTAAGGAATCTAAGTTAATTGCATTTTAAAATCGTTTTATACTACTCATGCTATTTCGCTTATGATGTTTCTTGGAGGAGATTTTATAGAAAGAGATAAATAATTAATTTAGGCAACCATTTTCAAACTACTGTAGTCTCTATATTTGTAAGGCGGTAAAAAATTAAAATCCGGATTGAAAATTATACCATTACATACATCTCAGAAATCGATCATTAATAGAGCGATTCAACATAACAGAGAAGCTCAGAAAGAAATTTTCGAGCTACATTCTCCGAAGATGTTGAGTGTGTGTAGGCAGTATGTAAAAGACAACCATCATGCAGAAGATTTGATGTTGTCTGGATTTTTAAAAGTTTTTACACACTTACATAAGTTCAAACACGAAGGAAGTTTTGAAGGCTGGATTCGTAGGATTATGATCAACACATGTTTGTCGTATTTGCGAAAAAAGAATCCTATGAAACCCACTGATGAAGAGTATGTATATCATGATTTTGCTACGGAAAATTTGGAAAGTACTTCAGTAGATGATATTCAGAAATTGATAGATGGGTTGCCAGAAGGATACAAGATGGTGTTCAATTTGTTCGCTATAGAAGGGTTTAAGCATAGTGAGATTGCCGAAGAGTTAGGTATCACAGTAAGTACATCAAAATCGCAATTATTTAAAGCAAGAAAATGGTTGCAAGAGAATTATAGAAAGATGAATATAATAAGTAAGGGACATGAATAACTTTGAAAAGAGCATTCAAGAGAAAATGCAAGGGAGAGAGATACAGCCATCAGCTTCAGCTTGGGAGCGTTTGTCTAGTCAGTTAGACGCACAGGAGCAAAAGAAAAAGAGAGGTTGGTTTTTTTATATCGGTTACGCAGCTTCTATATTGTTACTAGTGTCGCTATTCTTTTTTATGAATAAACAAGGAGGCAATGAAACAGCGATTCCTGAAAATACAATTGTAAAGGATGATTTTAAAATCCCAGAAACGAATGAAACAAAAGGGACTGAATTGCTTCCTTCAGAAACAGATGTGATTGTAGAGAACAGAGATGATAAGTTACCTGTAAAGAGTAAATTAGTAGTAGAACCTTTTAAAGAAGTAAAAACAGATTCGAGAATTGCTCTTAAAAAAGAGAATAAGAATAAAGTTGACAATGCTCTTAAGAAAACAGTTATTATTCCTTTAAAAAATGAAATAATCATTGCTGAAAATAATGCAGATGTTGATAAACCCTTTAAGACAACACCAAAGTTTAAAAAGGTTTTGAACAGTACAATTTCGGTAGATAGTGATGCTTTGCTGTATGCTGTAACTCATAACAAACAAGAAATTAAAAGTTATTATGAGAAATACAAGATATCAAGATTGGATGTTTTGAAAACGATTGAAAAAGAGTTGAAAAGATCTAATTTAAAGATAGACCCAAATACAATTTTAGCAGAGGTGGAAAGAGATGTTAAAGAAGAAAGTTTCCAAAATAATTTTTTAAGATTTATTAAAAAAAGAGTTTCGGATGTAGCAGTTGCTATTGCTAACAGAAACAATTAATTAAGTACAAAATTTAAGACAATAATCATGAAAAGAATACTATTAATTTTAGTGTTGTTTAGCAGCACTGTTGCATTTTCTCAAGAGAAAACCTTTGAGAGTGAAGTAAAGAAAATTTCAAATAGGATTGATAGAATCACAACCAAACAAAAAGACTCTTTAAGAGTTAAGGTGAAAGAAATCAATCTGCAATTGGAAGAAGGAAAGATTACAAAGACCAGAGCAAATGAGCTGAAAAAAGCAGCAGCTACCTACCATGCGGGTAGAATAGAAGTATTAGTCGCAGAACAAGAACGCCTTATACAATTGCTTGTACAAGCAAAAACAGATGGAAAAATCTTAGGAGAAGATAGGTATTACGAGGAAAGCACTTTTTCTATAGGAGGAAGAACTTTTCAGTTGCGTTTTACAGATGAAGATTATGAGACAAGACGTGAGCGAAGAGAACGAAGGTATAGAAGAAGATGGACCCGAAGGCATACTTCTCAGTTTGTTTTTGCAATGGGAGTGAATAATGTTTTGGTAGATCATAAGCTATCATCACTAGAAGGAAATCCTTATAAATTTTGGAAATCAAGGTTCTATGAAGTTGGTTTTACTCACAAGTATAGATTGAGTGCTAGAGCTTCTAAAACGTATTTAAAATATGGATTCTCATTCTTGTGGAATAACCTAAGACCAGATGGAAATCAATATCATGTGGTAAACGGAGATCAAACAGAATTGCAAACATTTCAATTCTCAACATCAGAGAGTAGATTGCGACATGTACAAATGATTTTTCCTTTACATTTAGAATTCGATTTTTCAAGAGATAGAACTTATGATGATGGAACGTTTAGAGACTATAGAAACAAATCTTTTAGACTTGGTATTGGAGGATTTGTAGGGTTTAAAATGGGAACAAGACAGTATTTAGAATACAGAAATACTTCTGGAACTAAAATAGAAGAGTTACAGAAAGGTGGTTTTAATACAAATATTTACAATTATGGAATCAGTACCTATCTAGCGTATAGAAGCTGCGGGTTGTATTTAAAGTATGATTTAAATCCACTATTTAAAGGTACAGAGACAAGAAATATATCTATGGGAGTCCGATTTGACTTAGATTAACAGCATATTGTTATCACGAGCGGAGTCGAGAGATCTAGTTATAGGTCCCTCGGCTTACCTTGTAAGCCAACTTCATTCAAAATACATTTTGAACTTGTTAATGTTCGGAATGATATTATGCCTCATTTTTATTCTCCCATTCCTTTCTTAATTCAGAAGAAACAGTACCAGATCCATCATGCTTCCAACCAGGTGGTTTAATCAGATATTTGAATCGGTTTAAAAGCGACGTCTTATTGGTATAGATATCAGAAATCATCGCAATCCATTCATGGAAAGCGACACGCAAAGGATTGTATGTTTCAATGTTGTTTATCAATCCGTAAACTGGCTTCTCTACTTCAGGTTCAAAAGTACCAAACATTCGATCCCAGATAATTAGAATTCCTGCATGATTTCTATCTAAGTATTGTGGATTAGTTGCATGATGAACTCTGTGATGTGATGGTGTGTTAAAGAAGAATTCAAACCATCGAGGCATTTTTATGATTAATTCTGTGTGAATCCAATATTGATATAAAAGGCTAATAGACATTTGCATTAAAATCATTGCAGGATGAAACCCTAATAAAGGCAGCCATAAATAGAATACAAAAGAAGTAAAACTACCCGTCCATGTTTGTCTTAAAGCGGTACTCAAATTGTATTTTTGGGAGGAGTGATGCACAACATGACTTGCCCAGAAAAAGCGACTTGTGTGACTTACTCTATGAAAACAGTAATAGCCTAAATCTTCAGCAAAGAATACTAAAATCCATGCCCACCAAGTAAAAGGTATGGTGAATAATCTAAGATGATTGTAAATTAAAAGGAATGCAGAAAAAACCATCACTTTAGAAAACAATCCAATAAACACATTTCCTAATCCCATAGCAATAGAAGTACCAGCATCCTTATACTCATAATCTTTCATTTGAAGTCGAACCGTAGCAATCACTTCAATGATTACTGTGAGGGCAAAAAAAGGAATTGCATAATGAATTAAATTAGGCATTTCTGGGATCTGCATAGACTGTAGCTTAGTGTTATCAAAGCTAATTAAATTCAGGAATATAAAAAACACTTTCTTTGTATGTAACATATTAACTACTTTGCATACTTATTAAAGTAAAATAAAACCAACCACAATTATGATTAAAAAATATAGTTTCCTTTTGGCATTTTTAATAGTGTCTTCATCTACCATTTTTTCACAGAAACTTGAAAACTCAACACTTTGGGAAATAACAGGGAATGGCTTAGATAAACCTTCTTATTTGTTTGGTACAATTCATATTACTTGTGATGCAACTTTAAGTAAGGAAGTAAAAGAGGCGTTAAATGAAACGTCTCAAGTAGTTCTAGAAATAGATATGGATGATCCAACAATGCAATCAAAAATGATGAGCGGAATGTTTATGAAAGATAACAAAACATTGAAAGATTTTGTTACAGATACTGAGTATACGATGATTGACTCATTGTTTATTAAAACTATGGGAATGCCTGTGAAAATGATGGAAAGAACAAAACCATTTTTTTTATCATCTGTTTTTGTTACAAAACTTTTAGATTGTCCAATGCAGTCTTTTGAAACAGAATTAATGAAAGTAGCAAAAGAGCAGAATGAAGATGTCAAAGGATTAGAAACAATTGAAGATCAACTTCAGGTTTTTGATGAGATTCCATATGAAGTTCAAATAAAAGAACTTGTAAGAACTGCAAAAGATAACTTAGTTAAAGATAAAGCAAATATGAAAGTACTTTTGAATCTATACAATGAACAGGATATTACAAGGTTACTTGAAATGATGAATGATGATGAAGCTGGAGCTCTTTCGGATTTTAATGATATATTACTTGATAATAGAAATAAGAATTGGATTCCTAGAATAGGTGAGTATGCAAAAGAAAAACCTACTTTTTTTGGTGTAGGTGCAGGGCATTTGGCTGGAAAAAATGGCGTCATCCTTTTGCTAAGGAAAGCTGGATACACTGTAACAGCTATTCAACAATAACATAAGAAATTTAGAAATAGAAAGAATCAAATATTATATAGGTGAAATATTCAGTGTTTTTCTGGTGAAAATAAGCATTGTTAATAGAAAAAAAGTAACTATATTTGCAGCCTTAAAATAAACAAATTAATAACGATTATGAATCATTACGAAACTGTTTTCATTTTGAATCCCGTTTTATCTGATACTCAGATAAAGGAAACAGTACAAAAGTTTGAGGACTATTTGGTTTCTAAAGGTGCCGAAATGATTTCTAAAGAGGATTGGGGCTTAAAAAAATTAGCGTATCCAATTCAAAAGAAAAAAAGTGGATTTTACCACTTACTTGAGTACAAATTAGCTGGTGAAGCTATAACTGCGTTCGAATTAGAGTTCAGAAGAGACGATAGCGTTATGCGTTATTTAACTGTAAGGTTAGATAAACATGCTGCTGCTTGGGCTGAGAAAAGAAGAGAACGTGTTAAATCTACAAAAAAGTAAGCCATGGCAACATCTATTGAACAACAAGCAAAAGGAAACAAGCAAGGTGAAGTAAGATACTTAACGCCGCTTGACATTGAAACTAAAAAAGAAGCAAAATATTGTCGTTTTAAAAAGAACGGCATGAAATACATCGATTATAAAGATGCTGACTTCTTAATGTATTTAGTTAACGAACAGGGTAAAATTTTACCAAGACGTTTAACAGGAACATCATTAAAATATCAACGTAAAGTTGCACAAGCTATTAAAAGAGCTCGTCATTTGGCATTAATGCCTTACGTTGGAGATATGTTGAAATAATTTAAGAAGCAGAATTATGGAATTGATTTTAAAACAAGACGTAGAAAATTTAGGATTTAAGGACGATTTAGTAACTGTTAAAAACGGTTATGGTAGAAACTACTTAATTCCTCATGGATATGCAACTTTAGCTACTTCTTCTGCAAAGAAAGTATTAGCTGAGAATGTAAAGCAAAGAGCTTTTAAAGAAGCTAAATTGATTGAAGATGCTACTAAAATAGCTGATACAATCAAAGGATTAGAAATTAAGATTGCTTCTAAAGTTGGATCAGGAGACAAATTATTTGGATCTGTAAACAACATTAACGTAGCTGAAGCTATTGCTAAATCTGGAACTGAAGTTGATAAGAAATTTATCAAAGTTGTTGGAGGTTCTGTTAAAAGACTAGGTAAATACGAAGCTTCTGTTAGATTACACAGAGAGGTAGTTGCTGATATTACTTTTGAAGTAGTAGCAGAAAAATAACAGATATTAACCATGTGTTAATAAAATTGAAGCCCATGCATAGCATGGGTTTTTTTTTATTCTTATTTTAGAGGTAATTAACTTAAATTTAATTTTTTGATGAAAAAACTACTATCATTTCTTACTTTTCTTTTATTAATCAGTTTTACCGCCAATGCGCAGGTAACTACTTCGAAAATTAAAGGAACAGTAACAGACAATAAAGGGGAAGCTTTATTTGGAGCTACAATTGTTGTTTTACATGTGCCTACTGGAACACTTTCTGGAACTATAGCACAAGAAAACGGTAAGTATACCGTACCGAACTTAAGAGTTGGTGGACCTTATAAGGTTACATTTAGCTTTCTAGGATTTGCTTCTCAAGAAGTAAATAACATTTTTCTAACATTAGGAAAAACAACAAACGTTGATGGAAAATTAGCTGAAGAGGGAACGAAATTAGATGAGATTGTGATCACATCATCCAAAGGCAAAACATTTAATAAGGATAGGACAGGAGCTCAGACAAGTATCAGTTCTCAACAATTAAAAACATTGCCTACAATTTCTCGTTCACAATCAGATTTCACACGATTAGAGCCTACAGCAAGTAATGGATCTTTTGGGGGAAGAAATGATCAGTTTAACAATTTTTCGTTAGATGGATCTATTTTTAATAACCCATTTGGTTTGGATGCTGCAACACCAGGAGGGCAAACAAATGCACAGCCAGTTTCATTGGATGCTATCGATCAGGTTTCTGTATCTGTAGCTCCATATGACGTAACACTTTCTGGTTTTACAGGAGCTTCAATAAATGCAGTTACAAAAAGTGGTACAAACACTTTAGCAGGAACTGTTTATGGATTCTTTAGAAATGAAGACTTAACGGGAGGTAAAATTAGAGGACAAGATGTTTTTAAGGCAAAACTGTCTCAAAATCAATATGGAGTTAGTGTTGGTGGTCCAATTATAAAAGACAAATTATTTTTCTTTGCAAATTTTGAAAAAGACGAAGTAACTGAGTTAGGTTCTGGATTCTTACCAAATAGAGGTACAGGATCTATAAATGAATCTAGTGTGTTAGCTACAGATTTACAATTGGTAAGCAATATTCTTTCACAGGTTAATATTGGCGGAGGAAATATGTATGA
>TARA_R110002073_G_scaffold336571_1_pt1 | contig 72386 bp, 59 predicted proteins | sample TARA_R110002073 | Tara Oceans TARA_R110002073 (sample SAMEA4397174) | marine metagenome | biome: Polar Biome; feature: [DCM] deep chlorophyll maximum layer (ENVO:01000326); material: water (ENVO:00002006), including particulate matter (ENVO:01000060) such as... | depth 40 m
ATCCGATACGCCCCGTATCTCCGACACTAATTGATCGTGCGTTGCTTAGGACCTTTAGTCGTTTGCGATCAACGTTTACACTTCGCCGCTGTGATTGCTCCTGTCAGTTTTGGATGGAGCAGACGATTTTGCGAGAAACATGCGGGCGAGTAGCTAGATGAGTGATTCAACAGTTCGAGGCGTTGTGAACGTGATCGAAGAAACCAAGACCTACGGTCAAAAAGGGTTTCGCAAACGATTGGTGGTTCTCGAACAAGACAAAGGTAGCTTCAGCAACTACATCCCCATCGAATTCACCCGCGACGCTTGCGACAGCGTTGACGAGATGAACATGGGCGACGAAATTGAAGTCGCGTACCGCCTGAACGGCCGAAAATGGCAGCGGGATCCGCAAAGCGAAGTCAAATACTTCGTCAGCGTCGAAGCTTTGTCATACAAAGTCGTGGGTGCTTCCGGCGGAAACGCGGGAGCGGGCGCGGACGCGGCCAATGACGCCTTCAACGAAGTCGACGACGAAGCTCCGTTCTGAACCGATTGCTGGTTCTCGACTGGAAAACGATCCGAAAAGCTCGCAAAACAATTGTGTTTGCGGGCTTTTTGCGTCGGCGGTCGCTTCAGAGCCGAATGCGAGCATCCCCGCGATCGCACGCAAATCGAATTGACTGCACTGCAATCAACTTGGCACCAGTCATCTGGGGGACTAAAAACAGTCTCCAGACGACTCAGCTTGCCCAATCGCGTCCGCTCATTGCGGCAACCGCGTTCGGCTGGCCCCCCTCTACGGAATCGCCCTCGGCCCTGAATTCTTGACGCCGAACGAATGTTGGATGCCCGAGGTTTGTCTGAGTCGCCTGTTTCAATTCGACCGCAGGGAATCCGTTCATCATGTCACCTCATCCAATGACGCTGCTGCGGCGTTCGATGCTGCGATACAAGATCGGTCGACTGCAACGGTATCTTTCCAACGCGGATCGGGCTCGCGAAATTCAGCGAGAAAACTTGCTGCGCCGCATCCGGCTGAACGCGGACACCGCCTTCGGACGCGACCACGGCTTTTCCGAAATCCGAACACTCGAAGACTTCCGCCGTCGCGTTCCGATCGCGGGCTACGAAGCGGCTCGACCCTATGTCGACCGAGTCATCCAGGGCGAGACGACGGCGTTGTTCCCAGAGAACACCAAGGTCGTCATGTTCGCGACAACATCCGGGACGACCGATCACCCGAAGATGATTCCGGTGACGGAGGATTTCTATCGCCAATACAAAGCCGGCTGGCAGTACTGGGGCAGCGGCGTTTACCGCGACTACCCACATTTGCTGCAGATGAAATCGCTGCAGTTCTCAAGCCACTGGAACGTCACCCAAACACCATCGGGTGCTCCCTGCGGCAACATCAGCGGACTGGCTGCGGAGACGCGGCCGTTCTACATCGGCTCGCTGTTTGTGCTGCCCGCCTGCGTTATCCAAATCACGGAACATTTGGCCAAACACTACACCGCTTTGCGACTCAGCCTCGCTTGCGATCGCGTGGGAAAAATTGTGACGGCGAACCCCAGCACTTTGGTGGAAGTCGCCAAGTTCGCCGACGCAATGAAAGAAACCTTGATTCGTGATATCCATGACGGAACACTCACAGGCGACCAACCCATCCCAGACGCGATCCGCCGACAACTTCGATCGCGTTTGCGTCCCAACCCTCGCCGCGCCAGACAACTGCAGCAAATCGTCGACCACACCGGTCACCTCTATCCGAAAGATGCTTGGCCGGACCTCACGTTGCTGGCCGTTTGGACCGGAGGCTCGGTCGGAATCTACCTGAACCAGTTGCCGGAATACTACGGCGACGTCGCCGTTCGAGATCACGGGCTGTCGGCCAGCGAAGGTCGCATGACCGTGCCGCTGCAAAATGGCTCACCCTCCGGCATGCTCGACTACAGCAGCCACCATTTCGAATTCATTCCTGAATCAGAACGCGATAGCAGCACACCCAACGTGCTGGAAGCATCCGACCTGACCGAGGGCGAGAACTACTTCATCGTGCTGACGACGGCCAGCGGTCTGTATCGGTATGACATCCACGACCTCGTTCGATGCGATGGTTTCTGTGGTCAAACTCCCATGCTCTCGTTCCTTAACAAGGGCAAGAACTTCTGCAGCTTCACCGGTGAAAAGCTAAGCGAACACCAAGTCATGCAGGCGATGCAACAAACCCTGCAATCCATCAACGCTCCCTCCTGCACTTTCACGCTCGCACCCACACTTGGCGAACGACCTCGATACAACTTGGTGCTTGACGACTCTTCTTTGCCAAACCTTTGCGAACGCATCGGCCAGGAACTGCAAAACCAACTGTCGCAGGTCAATTGCGAGTACGCGGACAAGTGTGCTAGCGGACGCATCGAACCAATCCAAGTCACTCGCGTTCCCGCGGGAACATGGGAAAAACTGAGGGCCAGCAAAACGTCCAAACGAGGCAACTTCGAGGAGTACAAGCACCCGTGCTTGACCAACGATCCAAACTTTTTGCAAAGCCTCAGCAAGCTGGATTCGACGCCACCCAGCTGAGCTCTCGCGTCGGGCGATACTTCGGAATTCGCGAGATGTCGCCGCGTCGAGACACCTGGGTTCCGGCGGCAGACTTCGATTCAACGAGCGTCACTTAAAGAGCCGTCGCCCGGTCGTTATGATGATGCATCCACGTTAATGCGCCGGCCTTTTCCAACTCTCATGACCGACATCGTGCTATGAAAATCAGTGTTCTCGGAGCCGGCGCGATCGGCACCATGCTTGGCGGCTTGATCCGCGACAACGATCCGACTTGCGAAGTTGTCTTGCTCGGTCGCGGACCTCATATCCAAACGATTCGCGACTCCGGCCGCGTCCAACTGCAAGGTCCCTGGCCAGATCGAGACGTTCCAATCATCGGCACCGATGATCCTGCCGACATCGCCGGTTCGGACATGGTGCTGGCGACCGTCAAATCTCAAGCCACCGCGGAAGCCATCTCGGCCGCCGCACCCTACCTCGGCTCCGCAATCGTTGTCTCGGTTCAAAATGGTTTCAACGACGACGCCTTGTTGCAACATGTCGACGAAAAACACTTGGTCATGGGAATCACCGCGACCAACGTGACCGTCCCCCAACCCGGCACCGCCAGCCTTCAATTCAACGGCACCATTGTTCTCGGCCCGAATGCCCAAGGTACCAATGCCGCTTCCGCCACGGCGGCGACAAAGACACTCGAAAAAACCGGCTTTCGAGTCTTCGAAGAAGCCAACGTCGAAGGTGTCCGGTACAACAAACTTGCCATCAACTCTCCCGGCTACGCCGCTTCGCTCTCGCAATCCAACTTCATCACCGAAGCCGTTTGCCATCGCGGCTGGCGTGGCGCCGTTGGCAAACCTCTGGCGGATGAATGCCTGCGAGTCTTCGACACCGCAGGCGTCAAACTGGCTCGGATTCCAAAGCTCCCTGACATCCGGAAGCTACGTGGCTTCTTTGGAAAACTCGACTCGCCTTTACTAGGACCGATTGTCGGAACCGGCGCCAAACTGATCTTCAACCGACGCCCAATCCAGTTCTCGCTGTACCAAGATCTGCTCAAAGGCAAAGGCACCGAAGTCGACCACACTCTCGGTGAGATCGTTCGCTTGGCAGAGCGAAACGGCACCACGGCTCCGTACAACCAAATGGTCATCGACTTGGCCCGGGAGATTGAAAATCGCGGAGCCGGAAAGTTCTTCACCCGCGAAGAAGTCATCGATCGCTTCCGAGAAATCGAATCGCGATGAGCGACTCGCGGCGTATCTTATTGACGGAAGGATCCAGCACATCAGCTCGCCAAACGCTGCATTGCCTTGGCGGCCGGCACACGATCGACATCATGGATTCGGCCGCTCTCAGCCAAGGTCGTTTCAGCACGTTTGTCCGGCATTGGCACCGATGCCCGCTTTCTTCAGCCGACCCAATCGCCTATCTGCGCCGACTGAAAGAACTGATCGACGAGCACCACTACGACGTTGTGGTTGCAACGCATGAACAAGCCTACTTGCTCAGCCGCGTGCGAGATCAACTTCAAAACCATGTTGGTGTGGCGTTGCCAACGTTTGACGCGATCGACCGTCTGCAAGACAAAGCCAATTTCGCACGAGTGATGGAAGAACTGGGCTTGCCTCAGCCGCACACTCGCATCGTTGACGGGACATCCGCCCAGTCACTGCAGGAAGGCTGCTCCGCACAATCCGAGTTCCCTTGCTTCCTGAAAACGGCTCACGGAACTGCAGGCAGAGGCGTGGTCGCTATTCATGACTCCGCGGAGATGCGTGAATGGGTCAAAGAACAAACCGCAAGCGACGCGTCTCTTCCCAACCAAGAAATCGTCCTGCAGTCGGCCGCACCCGGTGAACTGTCGATCCTGCAAGCCATCTTCGATCGTGGACGCATGGTTGCCTGGCACGACGCCATGGGACAGCGTCGCGGAGTGGGCGGCGCACCGATCGTTCGTGTCAGCACACACCGTGAAAACGTTGCTGATGACGTTCGCAGACTCGGCGAGTCACTCGACTGGCACGGAGCCCTCTTCGTCGAATACTTCTATGACCAAACAACTGGGCATCATCAATTCATCGAAGCCAATCCGCGAATCGGCGAAACGGTCAACGCGATGCTGGCCGGCGTCAATCTGTGCGAATTTTTGGTCAAGGTTTCTCTGAATGAAATCCCCGATTCGGCGCCGGTTGCTTCGGGCGTCGCGGGGGTTCAATCTCACCAATTCCTCACCGCGTTGCTCGATCAGGCCATGCAAACCGGATCGCGGGCGGCGGTGTGGCAAGAGATCACCAACCGAATCCGTCACAAAGATGGCTACCGCGATTCACAGCCCGAAATGATGCGGCTTAAACAGGACTTGCTTAGCGGGATCCCGCCACTGGCCGTTGCAATGGAACTGTTGCTATCTCCCAAACGCTCGCACAAAATGGTGCGATCCACGGTCGCAAACTACGGCATGAACGCCGACGCGGTCGCCAAGATTGCCAGCCTGCCCAGCCAGGAACTCTCGGCAATCTTCGAGTGATACAAAGCTTGCGCCGCATTGAACGGATAAGTCTGTACAATTTGCAGGCGGTGCAATTCGATTTGCGCCCATTGGATAGTCACGCTCTTTCGCTCCACTCCCCGAAATGGATCACAACATGAATCGCTTTTTTGCCTCGACCGTCCTGACTCTCGCATTTGCCACCATCGCCTCGGCACACTGCCAAGTTCCTTGCGGCATCTATGGTGACCAACGTCGCTTCGAAGAAATGCTGGAAGATGAACACACAATTTCCAAGGCACAGAACGAAATCAATTCACTTGCGGGCAAAGCCGACGCTCAATCCGTCAACCAAGCCGTTCGCTGGGTGACGACCAAGGAAGATCACGCCACTCGCATTCAGAACACCATTGCCGCCTACTTCATGGCTCAGCGGATCAAGACCGACGATCCCGCCTACGGAAAGAAGCTGATGGCCGCTCACAAGGTTATGGTCAATGCGATGAAGGCGAAGCAGTCTGCGGATCCCGCGACCGCGAAAGCTCTGGAAGAATCAATCTTTGCTTTCTACGAAGCATACGAAGGCAAGAAACCTGACTTCGATCACGAGCATTGATCGATTGGGCTGACCACAAAATTCGATCAGCCCAACATACAACCGAGATTCAACATCAGGCCGCCTTCTGGGCGGCCTGACTCGTTTGAAGCAGACCGCTGAGGATCTTCTTTCCCTTCATGACGGTCTTGGCTTTTCGGATCAATGTTGGAATCGCCAAGATCACCATTGGACTGCGGATGACTTCCTTTGCAACGCGACTGATCCCTCGCCCCACTGAAACGTCTTTCGTCAACGTTTTCAGCGCGGGCTCTCCCGCTCCCGCAAAGTTGTCCAGCATCCACTTCACGCCGGAGGGCATTGCGAATCGAGTCTTATCCAACAACCAAAGGATCTCTGATTCGCGAGCCGCGATTTTGGTTGCCGCAGGTTGTTGCTTTGGCATCAACACCCAGTTCACATTGACGTTCAGTTCACCAACCGAATGAACATGGTGGAACCAATACCGAGGCAGGAACACCATATCGCCTTCGCACAAATCGAACTCGTAAACACGTTTGCCTTTCAGAGAGTTCTCCTCGAACAAGCAAGTCTTCGAGAATGGCATGTTGGGAAGCGGCGTTTCGGGAGCGACAATCGTCCAGCGTTTCTTGCCTTTGAGCTGCAAGTTGAAAACGTGCAACGAGTGACCGTCGTAGTGCCAAGGCGTGGTGTGACCGCCCGAGTTGAACCAGACCCGAACGCAGTTGTCTCGCAGAAACGCGGTGTCCGGATTCATCGATTCCGTCACGACCGGCGGCGTCGTGCAAACGTCATCAATCATCTCTTGCCGCACGTCGTACCAAAGCAAACGCTCTGTCACCGATGCGTCGACCGCGATTTTGTCACAAAGCGCACGACAAACCTCTTCCGCGCCACCGTCCGCGTGAGTCACTCCCCGAAAAATGACGGGCTGCTCGGTGGCGTAGTAATCGCGAAAAAATGTCTCGGCATCGTTGGCATCCAACGACGGGATTTCGCGAGAGGCCGGGGTGGATGTGGTCATGGTGCTATCTTGTGGGGTCAATCCAAGGAATGCTGTTTCGCAAACGCTTCGACACGTTCTCGAACGCCGGGGATCAGTTTGACGGCATTCTCATAATACAATTTGCGGAGCACCTTGGGAGGAAGGTTCACGCCGTCGATTTGCCACAATCCTTGCGGTGGAGGCTCCTTTTCGCTGTAAGGAAACGCCTCATCATCGGTCTCGAAGAACCGCCAATAGTAACGCAAACGCTGTTCCGGCCACGGTCCGTCGGTCCCAAACAGCAAACGATCCTGGTACCGAATCAAAAATTCACGAGCAGCTCGAGGCTGCCTTCCCAGCTCGTTGATTCGCGAGGCGGGCTCCAACCAAAGATTGGGATACTGATCCATCCACTCACTGACCGTCGCGAGATCTTCCGGATTGTTCGCAATATGCGCCCCAATGAACTGAGTGTTGGGATGCTTTGCGATCATGCGATTCCGGGCGGCAAAGAGCTCCTCACGGGAAGGAAATTCGTCGCCGTGAAAACTCCAATCGGGATGCCGTGAAAGTTCCTCCCATCGCTCGTTGCGCTCATCGATCGGATCAAAGAACGCTGCCGGATCGGCGGTGTGAATGATGATCGGAATTTGAAGCTCACCGCACGCCGCCCAAATCGGATCCCAACGCGGATCATCTATCTTCATCAACGATCCATCCGGGTATCGATAACCCAAACCAAAACGCTTGAACAACTTCAGTCCTGAAGCACCTTGCTCGACCGCTTCTCGCAATTGTTCGACCGTCCGCTCGGCAAAACCGGGCCGGTAACACGCCCAAGTCGCGGGGTCATCACTCGCACCGTCTCCACGCCAATCGATGTTGGCATACAACACAAATCGCTCGCGGTGCTCCTTCCACAGATAATCTTTTTGCTCCTGAAACTGAGTCCCGAGCTTTCCATCGAGCGAAACGCAGACGGCAATGTGGTTGCGGTCCATCGCGCCGACAAAATCTTCGAGCGCATCTCGATTGAGCCGCAACCGATAGAAGAAATGCGTGTGCACATTGACCACTGGAAAGGCGGCATGCGCTACGTCGGTGACCTTCGTCTTCAACTGTGACTTCGGGTTGTAGTGATGCACCGACAAATCGCGGCCGTCACGACCGTCGAGTGGTTTCTCATCGGCCTGCTGAGATTCAACACTGGTCGCACGATCGTCACGCGACTTTTGGATCGGCTTCTTTGAGCCCCGCGTCTTCACCACGGCATGAAGTTCACTGGGTTTCTGCGCGGTTGCAGCTTGCATCAGCAAAGAGGCACCAACCCAGGCAAAAAGCAACAACAAGCGTCGAAGAGTCATGGAGTATGCAAATATCGGGGATGTATTTTTTTCGCGAATTATAGCGTCGCGTCAGCCGCACTCGATTGAAGATTCGATGAGGAAAGCCGGTATCCAATCGCAAAGCTGCCTCGACTGACCAGAGGCCTTGCCCGCAAAACAGAGGCCAACACTGCCCGGCAAACGCAAGGCAGTGCGGCGCCAAACGATGCAATTCAGATAGCCGCGTCAGTCCAGCTTCACTTGAGCGACGTAGATCGCCGTCGTGAAATCCGTCTCTGTTTCCTCGTCCAGCGATTCATGCTGTGAGTAATAGCTCACCCAAAGCCTGTCGTTATGGAACACCAAACCGGCGTAGCTCGTGTCCCCTCCAGACGGCAAAGCCAGAAACTCCTTCAATTCACCTGTCTCGGGATCCACCCAACACAGCGATGTCCGGGCCTTCTGATCATAGAGCCGGACTGCGGCCACGAACCGGCCATCAGGCAGACGAATCATGTGTGGACCGCCGATGCGAACGCCCATGTCATGCCACGTCCAATCCGTGTAAGGCGGCTTGGCTACACCCCACATTCCGGTCTTGCTGCCAGCATCTCGACGAAGCATGCAGTAAGCCGTGTCATCTTCCATGAACAGAATGGAAGACTCATTCGGATAGCCTTCGATCCCAAGATTGTCGACCAACACATCGTAACGACGCCCATCATCACTTTTGTATAAACGCACGCGACGATCTGCTGGATCACCGGTGTGATAGCCAACGCTGTATGCCTTCCCGTCGTTGGACCAAGACGTCCGCCACAACCAATCGCTGCGTTTACCGGCATCAACGGGGTCGGTCCAAGTCACCCCGTCGTCTGAAAACCAGTTGTAGGATTGGTGACTACCTTCGCTCGGATCATGCAACGCACCGGCACCGCTCAGCATCAACTTCCCATCGGGAGTCACCGACAACTTGGCGTCGCGAAGATCCGAGTCGTCGCTTTCAATCAGAGCAACCGACTCCCATTTCGATCCATCTTCACTGCGAAGCACACGCAACGAACCGTCATCAGACACATGACGAGTACCTTCGCGGAAAACGCAGAACCATTGACCTTTGAAACGGGCCAGGTCAGTGAAGGCATTGTGATGAGCTTGATCCCAGATTCGATCGACTCGCACCAACTCTGCGGCCATGCCAGAACCGGCCTGCTGCATCGTTGCACCGACAACTGACACCAACAGACAACACCCAATCCAAAATCGTTTCATTGCCTGCATGCGTTCACCTCAGAGGACCAAATCGGCATCGAGAATGGACAGCCCGCTCAGAACGCGCCCGCCCAACCCTGGGAGAATAATCCCTCTCGACCACACACCCAAGTGAACGCGCACAAAAAAAGGCAGTCCGAAACTGGACTGCCTTCTTTGTTACGTTGCCGCTGGTTCAGTTAGCCGATGCGGTTTCTTCTTCGGTCTTGGCTTCCACTTCGGGAGCCGAATCCGACTCAGGAGCGTCTTGTTCGAACGCAGGACGTTGAGCCGAACGAGTGACTCGGTCGTTCTTGCCGACCAATTCGAGAATCGCTCGAGTACCGCCGTCGCCCAGACGAGGCTTTGCCAAACGCATGATCCGGGTGTATCCACCGGGACGATCCGTGAAGCGTTCTGCGATGGTGTCGAACAACACCGCAACGGCTTCGCGATCACCGATCAATTGCAAAACACGACGCTGAGCGTTGACATAAGGAGCACGAGCATCGGCCCACTTGGTCCATTCCTCGCTCTTGCGCCATTTCTTGTATTCGTCCGATCCACGTTCAGCTGAAGTTTCGTACTTCTTGGCTTCTTCGAGAGCAGGCAGGGCACGCTTTGCGAGCGTGATGCACTTCTCGACCAACGGACGAACTTCCTTGGCCTTTTCCAGAGTCGTAATGATACGACCTGGGACCTTAGGAGCATTTTCATCCAAGCTGGCGTCACGTTCGGTCAAGAACAGGGCGCTGGACAGGTTCCGCATCAATGCTTTGCGGTGAGCTGGAGAGCGGCCGAGAACGCGGCCTTTGCGGCGGTGACGCATGACGCGAATCCGTCAAATTGAATGGGAGTGAAATGAAAGTGAATAGAAGTCGCTGGCGTGCATCGCGTTTGCGATGCGTCGCTGACTAGAACAGCGGCTGGTTTGGCACTCGCATGCCAAGGTGCAATCCGTACTGCGATAGCTTTTCACGAACTTCGTTGAGAGTTGTGTCGCCAAAGTTGCGAACTTCCAACAATGAATCTTCGGTTCGTTGCACAAGGTCGCGAACCGTCATGATGTTTTCGCTTTCCAAGCAGTTGTTCGCTCGCACCGACAATCGCAGATCCGCGAGAGTCATGTTCAGCTTCGCTTCGAGCTGAGCTTCGGGCGAACCGGCTCCACCACGTGCGGCGGAGAAGATGCTTGGTCCCAGTTCGCGATATTGAACGAACGGGTTGAGGTGTTTACGAAGGATCTTGGCCGCTTCGGTCAACGCCATTTCTGGGTTGATCGTTCCATCGGTCCAAATCTCGAGGTTCAAACGATCGTAGTTGGTCTTTTGACCGACACGAGTCGCTTCAACTTCGTAACGAACACGAACGATGGGGCTGAAGACCGCATCGATCGGAATGATCCCGATTTCGTGGTCAACGCTGCTGTGTTCGGTGCTTGGAACGTATCCACGACCGGTTTCGACAACCATTTCCATCATGAATGGAACGTCATCGGTCAGCGTGCAGATAACGTGGTCTTTGTTGATGATCTCAACGTCCGCGTCGGTTTGCACGTCAGCACCGGTAACAACACCGGCGGTGTTGCGTTCGACGGTGATCACGCGAGTCGAGTCGGTGTTGCTGTTGACGATCAACGATTTCACGTTCAGGACGATGTCGGTGACATCTTCGAGAACACCTGGAATCGTCGTGAACTCGTGCTGAGCACCACGGATTTTGATTTGGGTAACGGCACTACCCACCAAACTGCTCAACAACACGCGACGCATGCTGTTACCGATGCTGGCACCAAAACCACGCTCGAATGGCTCGGCAGAAAATTTGCCGTAGGTTTGGGTCAGCGAGTCACGATCGACTTCAAGCGAACTGGGCAGTTCCATGCCGCGCCAGCGGATGTGCATGGTCATGTTGGGCCTTTGATGGATGCGGAATGGGGTTGATCAGAAACGAAGCGGCGTCAGCGGGATTAGACGCGGCGTTTCTTGCGAGGACGGCAACCGTTGTGCGGGATGGGGGTCACTTCCTCGATCAATTTCACGTTCAAGCCAGCAGCTTGCAGCGCGGTGATGGCACTTTCGCGACCGGACCCAGGTCCTTTGACGCGAACTTCGACGTCACGCATACCAAACTTGGTTGCTTTTTCAGCAGCCTGTTGAGCAGCACACTGACCAGCGAAAGGCGTGCTCTTACGGCTGCCCTTGAATCCACTGGTTCCTGCACTGGCCCAGCACAACGTGTCACCCTTGGTGTCCGTGATGGTAACCGTGGTGTTGTTGAAAGTCGCGTGAACGTGAGCAACACCGTTGCTTACGTTTCTGCGGATGCGTTTTTTCTTGTTGGTCTTTGCCACCGAAACTTCTCAAACAGATCAATGAATGGGGGAAGGAAGGAAATTGGAATCAAGGCAAACCTGCGACTATCGCAGATCCTTGACGCCCTTCTTACCAGCGACCGTCTTACGAGGCCCTTTTCGGGTCCGTGCATTGGTCTTGGTGCGTTGCCCACGAACGGGCAAGCTGACACGGTGCCGGATGCCGCGGTAGGATTTGATCTCCCGCATGCGGCTGATGTTTTGAGTCACTTGACGACGCAGCGGACCTTCGACGAGATAATCTCGTTCGAGAAGGGCGGCGATGCGACCTACATCTTCATCGCTGATGTCGCTGGCGGGTGAAGTTGGGTCAATGCCCAATTTCTCACACACCTCACGAGCCCGGTACAGCCCAAGGCCGTACAGGTACGTCAGCGAATATTGAATCTGTTTGTCGTTGGGGATGTCGACGCCCATCAGACGGGGCATGGCGATACTCCGAGAGCAGCTGCGAAGGATGTTAGATTATCTGTGCGTTATCGCGCTTCAGAAGCGCTGGATGGCGATGCAACGCAAGAGCGTCTTCGCCAGCGGATCGCGGACTATAGCAGTCGGCCCCCTTTTTGCTCAAGTGGAAGCGACAAAAGCAATCCGGAATTTTTTTCGGAGATGTCTTCATCTTTTAACATCACCACATCAACGTTTGCCCGAAACTACCAGCAGAGCCCGGAATCAACGTTGAATTGCAAGCATCGGCGACAGTCGAACCCGATCTGCAATCTCATCTGAGTTTTCTTTCGAACCGGTCGCTTTCACACCCGAGAAACGTCCGATTGGTCCGCTGGACACTTCCCACGGGCTCTTATTGGACCCAATCTTGTTCTGAGGAAGGTGAAAGTCCGCTGCCGAGAACGCTGAAAATAAACGCTCGATTCAGTTCTACCGGCGAGATCAGCCGGGCAGATTTGGACTGGGAATCCGACGACGCATTCGCAACCAATCCGTCGGGTAGTCGTCCTTGGCGGTCACCGGAAACGAGGTTTGTGAGACCAGCTCAAACTCATCCAACGGCAAATCGACTCGCGTGTCGCCGGAGACGTTCGCCCAAACCCGTGTCCACCACAATTCGGTGCACAGCGGAAACCACTGCTGGTAGATCTGGCCTCCACCGACAACAAAGATCCGTCGATCAGCGGCCAATGCGATCGCTTCGGACTTTCCAGACGCGGTCTGTGTCCCCGGAAATTGCCATTGTCCCTGCCGCGTCAACACGATGGTTTGCCGGCCCGGCAACACTCGACCGATCGATTCGAACGTTTTTCGGCCCATGATCAGCGCGCCGCCCATCGTCGCCTTTTTAAACCGCTTTAGATCCGAGGACAGTCGCCAGGGCATGTCCTGGTCGTCTCCGATCACACCACTTGGTGTCGCGGCAACCACGGCGGTGATGCTGCATCCGACGCCATGATCGGCTGGCAATAAATCGCGACTCCGCAGCGAGCGCGCAATCTCACTCGGCGAATCTCCAGCGGACAGCGTTTCACCGACTTGGCTCGCTGAAGGATGGTCCGGCGTCTGACCGGATGATTCGGGCAGGCTGGAATCGGGGCGGGAGCTGAATTCACTCATACCGCTTTTAAACTGCCACCGGTGCCTTGATGTGAGGATGGGGGTCGTAGTTGGTCAGCTCGAAATCATCGAACTGGAAATCGGTGACCGACGCCACTTCTCGCTTGATGTGGAAGTTCGGCAATGGCCGAGGCGTGCGGCTGAGCTGTTCGCGAGCCTGTTCGAAATGGTTGCTGTAGAGATGAACGTCGCCAAGCGTGTGTACAAACTCGCCCGGCTTCAGGCCCGTGACGTGAGCCATCATCGACGTCAACATCGCGTAGCTGGCGATATTGAATGGCACGCCCAAGAACAAATCCGCGCTGCGTTGATACAGCTGACAAGACAGCCGGCCGCCGGAAACATAGAACTGGAACAGCAAATGACACGGTGGCAACGCCATCTTCGGCACATCGGCCACATTCCAGGCCGAGACGACCAAACGTCGCGACCGCGGGTTGGTCCGAATCTCGTTTTCGACCCAAGCGATTTGGTCAATCGTCTCGCCGCCGGCACCTTCCCAACTACGCCATTGGTGGCCGTAAACCGGGCCTAAATCACCGGCTTCGTCGGCCCACTCGTCCCAAATCGAAACCTTGTTCTCTTTCAGGTAACCGATATTGGTTTCGCCGCGAAGGAACCACAGCAACTCGTGCAGGATCGAGCGGATGTGCAGTTTTTTGGTCGTCAGCAGAGGAAACCCCTCCGCCAAATCAAACCGCATCTGACGTCCGAACAGACTGCGAGTGCCGACGCCGGTGCGGTCATCTCGATCAATCCCGTCATGCAGGACTTCGTCTAATAGTTGCAAATAGCCTTGCATGAGCGTCTCGCGTCGATCCGAAAAATTTTGGCGAATTTCTTTCGCCGATGATTCTGAATGGTAACAGCCAGCACTGGTATCGAGGATCCGACTTTCGAAAGATCGAGTGCAACTCACCCCAAAGAAAGCCTCTCACCCGCCACTTTCCTCAATCTCAACCGAGGCAAACGTCCTCAACCGATCGAAGCCGATCCTCCGCCCGGCGAGGTCCAATCGAGCGTCCAGTGACGGTCGCTCGTCATCTGCACCGCTTCCGCGGGAATCCCGACGGAAGCGACCATTTCGCGAGCTTCCTCCAACGTCAGAGATGCCAACAAAGATTGCCGAAGTAGCTGCGAAGGTGCGTATTCCAGTGCGAGATCGCCCTCTGATTTAGGATCCGTGTGCTCTTCGACCAAACGTTCAACCTCTTCTCTACTGCTGGGCCGAAACAAATCGCGAATGAAGATCCGCCCGCCGGGCATCAGAGCTCGCATGGCGACCTGGATCCCGGTGATTGGATCGGGCAGGTGATGCAAAACCGTGTTGCTGATGATGGTTTGTGCCAAATCTTCCTGCAGGCTTTCCGGATCGGTCAGATCGATTTGCTGAAGCCAAACCAGGTCCTGCATCCCGTTCAATTCGATTTCGAAGCTCGCCAATTCCAGCATGTCGACGCTGAAATCGACCGCCATGATCTGCAACTGCTCATCGGCAAAGTTGGAATCCGACAAACTGCCCGTTTCTTCCAGCTCGCGCCACCGCTCACCAAGGATCAACGGTATGCCGGCCGGGCCGCACCCCAGATCGATCACTCGCGGTCCAACTTTCCCCCCGGAAACGAGATCGTCGACAAAGGTGGTGTTCACCTGTCGATGATCCATGGCTTGATAGGCGGCCGCATCCGCCGCGGGATCGTCCGGGCAGGGTTCCAGTACACGAGCGAACATGCGTTCAGGACACTTTTGCGAGAAAACGACTTGAAAAAACTAAAAAGCAATTGGGTGAGAATGCACGCCCAAAGCCACTCACTGGGGGATTCCGCCCAGACTTTGCGCGATTTTGGTCAAATTCCACCCCACATAATTTCAGTGGGCAACTACAACTTGAACAAGATACCCGACCAAAACAAAGGACTGCGCGTGCTGAAGGGAATCGGGGGTTTGCGCTGGTTGTGGCTAATTTGACTGTTGGGCGGACTGCAACGATCGCCCATTGCCCCTGATGTGCCTGGAGCCGCCCGGTGAGCCGATCTCAACCAGACCCCAACTCGACCAGTTCAGCAAGTCGCTTGAACGGAAGTTCGACTCATTTCTCCTCTGCCAACTGGTCGCCATCGGCCCCCACGGAATCGTGGGCGATGGTCACTCCCGGCGAAGTCCTTCGATCCTTCCGTCGACGCTTGCCGTCGATCGTGTTCACCACTGTCCTGGTGACCATCGCGATCATCGCACTTTTGATCGTTTGGCCGAACCAGTATCGAAGCGAAGGCCTGATGTACGTCCGCCTGGGTCGCGGAGCACTCGCGGTTGACCCAACCACGAAAGCGACTCAATCGGTCTCGATGCAAGAGAGCCGCACCGCGGAAGTCGTCAGCATCGGCGAGATGATTGGCAGTCGCGAAATTGCTGAACGAGCGGTGGAACGCATCGGCGTTGAAAACATCAATGAACCGCGCACCTGGATCGACCGCGGCATTAAAGACATCGAGTCCTTCCTCCAATCAGATCACCAACTGGTCTCTTGGTTGCCAAAATCCGATGGCAAAACCGTCGGCGAACTGTCGCCCGAACAGTACGAGCAGCAACTGGAACGCGAACAAGCGATCAAGAAAGTCTCCAAAGCGATCGACGTTCAAATCGCGAAAAATGGCTACACCGTCGCGGTGGCAGGCAAAGGCGATGATCCGTTGCTGGTGCAATCCATCGTCCAAGCCGTGATGGACGAGTACGGCCGCTATCACGTGGAAGCCCACAGTGTGGATGGCTCGGAATCGTTCTTCGAAAAACGTGCCAAGCAAAGTCGCGACACCGCACTGGAAACTCGCCGAGCTTTGCAAGAAACACGCAACGAAATGGGATGGCTCAGCGCCGCCTCCGCAGAAGAAACCCTGCGTGAACGCATCATCGATTTGGAAATGAAGCTGAACACGGCCGACAGTGAACTCGCCGAAGCAATCAGCCAAGCCGAAGAACTTCGTCGCCAACTCGATGGCACCAAAGAATGGGTTCCGGTCGAAGTCACGCTCGGCATCGCGAACGCAGCAGGCGATCAAATGCGAAGCCAACTGTACGACGTGCAAATTCAAGACGGCGAAGAACTGGCTCGCGTCAGCCCGAATCACCCTCGCTACAAGTTGCTGCAAGAAAAGATGCAGCAGAGTGCCCAACTCGCTGACTCCGAACGCGAAGATCGTGAAGAACGCCGTGAAGCGATCAATCCGGTCTACCAAGAACTCGAAACGCAGTTTCAAACCGTCCGCGCCAAAGCCGTTGGTTTGAAAAGCCGTCGCGATGCCGTGAGCGAGCGTTTGGCAGCCACACAACTGGACCTGCAACGCCTCAACGGAGACGCAACTCGGTTGGCTGAATTGACATGGGAAGCCGAATTGGCGGAAGAAACCTATCGCGAACACGCTCGGTCATTGGAAGAAGCTCGGGTCAATTCCGCACTGGACGATTTGCAGATGTCCGACGTCAGCGTCATTCAAGACGCAACGTTGAACCTGAAGAAGTCAGGTCCGATGCGAGGCTTGCTGGCCGTGGTCGGCTTGCTGCTCGGGCTGAGCCTCGGATTGCTACAAGCGATCCTGCGTGATTCTCCCGTCTCTTCAACCGGCGGTTCCCGTGGCGAGATTTCGCGTAAGAAAGCGGCCAAATCTCGTCGAAACACGAAGTCCGCCGATGTTGCGACCAACTCGGACTCGGACCTGGACGATGTGATGCACGAACAAGAAGACATTCGATCCAACGAAACGGTTACCGCCGGCGTGCCCACAGGCGACACGGTTGCCATGAACGAAACGTCAGCCACGTTCAACGCTCCAATGCCTCGCTAGTCGCGATTGATTTGGATGCGACGCAGGACAGCGTCGCAGAAACCCAAACAACCTTTCACGGATGACTCGACGGGGCAAGTAAACGCACCTAGGAACAACAACTTTGTTTTCATTTTTCAAGAAAGAACGACGCGAAAGCCTGCTGCGGTGGAAGGACGAAGCCTCGCTTGGTCGCCGCCGCGTGCTGCTGCTGTCGTCGCGCCAGTTCGATCGCGAGCTGAATCGCGAACGACTGCGTGCCACTCGTCGCTCAATTCCTTTCTGCCTGCTGACCGTTGAACTGCTGACCAAGGCGGGAGCGACTCGCCGCAGCACCAACAAACAAAACCGCCAACTTGTCGACTTGCTGCTCCGCAACCTTCGCGTCACGGACGAAAAGGGAATCCTTGCAACGTTTCGGTATGGCGTGTTGTTGGTCGACACTCCCGAAATGGGCGGCCGTGCCGTACTGGACCGTTTGGCTCGCCTCACATCCGCTGCGGGCTTGGAAGTCCGGCTGAATCTTCAGGTGCACGATCCGAATGGCTTCGGCGAAGACCAAGAAAACAATCAAGACGCGTCGGGAGACCGCCGGGCCGACGATCGCCGCAAAGATGACCCTGCTGATTCAGAAGAAGCCTGGGTTCGCTTGGCATCCACCACCGCTGAATCGCCTGCTCCCACCGAACCATCCGCTTTGTCGCACAACCGAGTGCAATCCTCGATCGACGACATCACATTAGCAGGGGCACAGCAACAAAGCAGCCAAGCCGGGTTGTGGCTCAAACGCGGAATCGACATCGTCGGCGCTGGCATCGGATTGGTGCTGACCGGTCCCGCGATTTTGGGTGCCATGGCAGCAATCAAGCTGACTGACGGCGGCCCGGTGTTCTTCCGCCAAACCCGCGAAGGACAAAATGGACGCCCCTTCACGATCCTGAAACTCCGCACGATGATCGTCGATGCGGAGAAGTTCCAGGCGGAATTACGTGCTGAAAGCCACCGCGACGGGCCCGCATTCAAGATCTCTCGCGACCCACGGGTGACCAAAGTTGGCCACTTTTTGCGAGCGACTTGTTTGGACGAACTGCCCCAACTGATTAATGTGTTGACTGGTGACATGTCATTGGTCGGACCTCGTCCATTACCATGGCATGAGAGCCGAGCCTGCGAACGTTGGCACCGACGACGACTCGACGTTCGCCCTGGATTGACCTGCACTTGGCAAGTCAACAAGGCCAAGGCTGTGACGTTCGATGATTGGATGCGGATGGATCTTCGCTACATCGACCAATTGGGTTTGCTCCAAGATCTACGACTCATCGCTCAAACTGTCGTTGTGCCCGTGACGGGGCGTGGCGGCGAATAGACTTCTAACATGTCCGCCGTTTTGCCCGCGAATCCCGAATCCAACGAATCATCGCAAGCTAGCCCGTTGGTCGGTTCCACAAAGGACGACTCAGCGGCACGCGATGGTTCTGTCGTCACCGAATCGCAAGGGAAATCGATCGAGGATGGTTCGCCGCTTGATGCCAAAGTGGTCTTCCTGACGCACTACATCCCGCTCTATCAAGTCCGTGTGCTGCAAGAGATCACGAAGCGAATTCGCGATTTCCAGATTCTGCTCAGCACTCCAATCGAACCCAATCGCAACTTTCGATTGGACTGGTCAGGGCTCAACGTGGAAGTCCAAAAGACGGTCACGCTACGACGCCGATGGCGACACGCCAAAGCCGGCTTTGACGACCAGCTGTTCGTGCACGTTCCATACGACACGCTCAAGCAACTCAAACGCATTCGTCCCGACGTCGTCATCTCGCACGAACTCGGTGCACGTTCTCTGGCCGCGGCTCGCTATTGCCGACGCTCGGGCGCACGTCTGGTCCTCGCGACCTTCATGAGCGAACACACTGAACAAGGCCGCGGCCGACTTCGCAATTGGGCTCGTCGTCGCCTGATCCGTTCTGCCGATGCGATCACCTACAACGGGCCCTCCTGTCGCGAAGTCTTGCTGTCACTGGGTGCAAAAGAAGAACAACTATTCCACTTGCCCTACGCTGCCGATGACCGGACAACCTCCAGCGAAACACAACGCCCACCGGAGTCCGAGGTTCGACGACGTTTGCTCTGCATTGGACAGCTCTCACAACGCAAAGGTGTTCTGCCGTTGGTTCGCCAGGCCAGCGACTTCTGCGCCGGCAACAACGAGGCATTGGAGATCACATTCGTCGGTGATGGCCCTTGCCGAAGCGAACTGGAAACACTGGCATCCGGTGACAGCACCGATGAACACGGCCCCATCGATTCACGGTTGAAGATCCACTTGCTTGGGAACCGTCCCGCAGCCGAACTTCCGGAGCTGATGCGTGATCACGGTGCGATCATCGCACCAACACTCGCAGACGAGTGGCTGTTGGTCACCAACGAAGGCATGCATGCCGGAATGCCAATCATCGGTAGCATCTATGCCCAGTCCGTCACGACATTGATTGAGAACGGGCGAAACGGCTGGCAATACGATCCACTGTCCCACGAAGCTCTGAACACGGAGCCATCTTCCGCAGAAAGCGGCTGTTCAGATCCGCCTCAATCCACCCTGGATCTTTCCGGCGCACTCCGTGGTTACCTCGCCGCTGATAACAGTGCGATCGCCAAGATGCGAGAAAACGTCAAGCACGACATTCGCGACTACACACCGGCACGATCAGCGAACGGGGCAATCGATGCAATCCGTGCCGCCCTGAATCAACGCGATGCTGGCTCGACGGGGAACGCGGAACGATGAGCCAACCGTTGATCGGCAGCTTGTCGATGGATCTGGACAACAAGTGGGCCTACCTCCGCGCCGCTGGGCACGAAGACTGGGAGTCCGCGTCGAGCTACTTTGATATCGCGGTGCCGCGAATTGTTGAGCTACTCGGCGAACTGAATCTCCCACTGACCGTGTTCCTGGTCGGACGCGACTTGGATGTCGATGCAGACGTTCGATCCATCAAGTCGTTTGAGCAACTCCCAAGTTGGGAGGCCGCCAATCATTCGCTCAATCATTTGCCCTGGATGCATACGATGAGCGACGCGGAAATTGAATCCGAAATCATGACCACTCATGATCGCATCGTTTCAACCGTCGGCACACGCCCACACGGCTTCCGTGGACCTGGATTCAGTTGCCCCGCCGAAGTCCTACGCGTTCTGATCCGCAACCAGTACACCTACGACGCATCTATCTTCCCGACTTCGCTGGCACCAATCGCCCGCGCGGTCTTCTTGGCTCGCACGAATTTGAAAGGCGAGCAGCGAGAAAAGGCCAAGAAGCTCTACGGGGGATTCGCATCGATGCGAAATCCCAATCGACCATTCATGCGTCACGAGGAAGTCGACGGCGAGACGTTGCCCTTGCAAGAAATTCCGGTCACCACGCTTCCATTCCTCCGGACCCCAATTCATTTCAGCTACGTCACTTTCCTGGCCAGCTTCAGCGTGACGGTTGCGAAGATGTATTTCTCGATGTCGCTGAACATGTGCCGAATGACAGGCACGTCGCCATCTCTGCTGCTGCATCCACCTGACTTTCTCGGGTGCGAAGACGATTCCGACATGGCTTACTTCCCCGGCATGAAGCTGAAACGCGAAGAAAAGCTTTCGTTCATGCGATGGGCTCTCGGAAAGTTTGCTCGCGAATTTGATGTGCGGACCATGTTGGATCAAACCAAGACACTTGCGACAACGGACGGCTTCGTCCCTCAACCTGCAACCACTTAAACAAAACCATGTTGGACTACGGACAGCACAATGTCTTGGGCATTGGCGTCAACGCGATCGACTACGAGGCTGCTGTTGATCGCATCATCACCGCTGCCAAAAACCATTCGCCGATGGCGGTCACCGCGTTGGCTGTTCATGGTGTGATGACCGGCGTGCTGGATCGGGAACATCACTACCGACTCAACCAGTTCGACCTGGTCTGCCCCGATGGCCAACCGGTTCGATGGGCGCTGAATCGCTTGCACCGCGGAACCTTCGATGGCCCACCGCTTTCTGATCGCGTCTATGGCCCTGAGCTAACACTCCGTTTGTGTGCCCAAGCCGCGAAAGATGATGTGCCGATCTTTTTGTTCGGAGCAACGGAAGAGATGCTTCAACAGTTCGCGGACCGATTGTGCGAACGTTTTGAAGGCCTTCGCATTGTCGGCAAACGAGCATCCGCGTTTCGACAAATCACTTCTGAAGAACGCGAAGAGCTGGCCGAAGAAATTCGAGCGAGCGGGGCGGAGATGTGTTTCGTGGGCCTGGGCTGTCCACGCCAAGAGATCTTTGCTTACGAGATGAAGGAACATCTTTCGATGCCTCTGATCGCCGTGGGTGCCGCGTTCGCTTTCCATGCGGGAATGCTGGAACAAGCCCCACCGTGGATGCAAAAGAACGGGCTGGAATGGTTCTTCCGTTTGACGCGAGAACCTGGCCGCTTGTGGCGACGATACTTGTATCTCAACCCTGCTTATGTGTCATTGCTGGCGCTGCAGAAACTGGGGATCTACCGTCGAAAATGCGACGGAGGGCAATCGCCCAGCAAAGAGTTGATGTTTGGCTGATCGGTCGCTTGCCTTCACGCCGGTCTGTCGACCAAGCAAATTCACTCAGGAGTTGAGTGCGTCGCTGAGACGGAGCGTTTCTTCGACCAACGTATCGACGCGACGACCGATTTCTTCGTCGGCCAACGAATCGCCCTCGAACGATTCTCCTGTCGCGTAAACAAATCGCGGCACAATCACGCAGCGGAAATCCAACATCAAACTATTGGCCAATCCCATCGCGGACATGTAGCTGCCTTGGCCGCCCGCAGCTAGCAACAACGACACTGTCTTTCCCGTCCAGGCTTTCCCGGTCAACTCCACCGCGTTTTTGATCGCGGCATTCACGTCGTAGTTGTAGACCGGCGAGGCAATGTAAATCGCTTCCGCCGAACGAACCAATTCGCCAAGTGCGATCACTTCTTCGTTGCCATAGGCGGTCGCACCGTCGCACGGCGGCAACGTTCGCTGAGACAAATCGAAGACTTCGACTTCCCGTTCCTGAGATCGCAGTCGCTCGGCAACCGCGCGAGCCAGAATGCGGCTGCGACTGGTGGGATGGAGACTGGAACTGATGACGAGGTGCATGCCTTGGCTCATACAAAAGTGAATCGGCTCGGAAGAAGCGGAGCTCGACAATGGCGAAACTCGGCCGGTGGAGCCTACGTGAAGAAGAAACGTGTGACGTGATAGAAGATTGGCGCGGCGAAGCAGATATTGTCGATCTGGTCCAGGATGCCGGCGTGACCTTGGACCAACGTGCCTGTATCGGTCACCCCACGATCTCGTTTGATCGCACTCATCGTCAGCGTGCCCATGCTGGCCATCGCGGTCACAATCACGCCCATCAACAAGGCTTCCCACCAAAAGAACGGTGTGGCCCAACGAAGCAGAGCGGCGATCACACCGGTCGACATCATGGCCCCCAGCACGCCTTCCCAGGTACGAGACGCGTTGATATCCGGAGCGATCACGTGACGCCCGGCCAACTTGCTCCAGACGCGTTCCAAAGTCAGCGACAACTGAGCGATCAAGACGAAGAACATCAGCAAGTTGACGTTGCTGCCCGTCCAAGGTTCGCCGCCGGTTCGAACCAATTGAAGATCCAAAAGTGCCGGTGCGTGGGACAACGAGTACACGCAGACCAGCAACCCGGCCTGGATCTTCGCACAACGCTCCAGAAACCGTTTCGCGTCGCCCGCGATGGCCGCACGAGCCGGAATGAACAGGCTCGCGTAGACCGGGATCATGATGCTGTAGAACGGATAATACTCATCGCCCAAACCGATCAGGATGTACTGCAGCGGAGTGAAGATAAAGAAGATCCAAAACAACGTCCGGTGATCACCCCGCCGGGTCGGCGTCATCGAGATAAATTCTCGCAACGCCCAGAACGACACCATCGAAAACAACACCACCAACCCGATCCAGTGGATCAACGATCCGATCACAAAGATCGCCACCATCGTCCACCACACGCGCAGCTTGGCGCGGAATCGCTTGACGACCGCTGCGTCGACCGCGATCGAATCGTTGCGACCGAGCAAGAACGCGACCAAAGTCGCGATGCCCAGCGCCGCGAGGATGACCGCGATCAAGATGAAAGTGGTGGTATCTGTATCAGGCAAGGTGTTCTTCGATTGGAGGGGAACCTGCTGTCGACTTGGTATCAGGCGAACAACCAGAATACCGCAGAAAGCCGAACGGCATTCCTAGCTAGCCAGTTTAGCGACCACGGCGGCGCCCATTTCTTCGGTCGACACGCTCTTGGATTGATCGCCACGAGCCAGGTCAGGTGTTCGCAAGCCGTCAGTGATCACGCCCGCGACGGCTTTTTCGATCGCCTCGGCTTCCTCGGTCAGTCCCAACGAGTGACGCAGCATCATCGCTGCTGCCAAGATGGTCGCCAACGGGTTCGCGACGCTTTTGCCGGCGATGTCCGGAGCCGATCCGTGAATGGGCTCGTACAGACCGGGACCACCATCGCCCAAAGACGCACTTGGCAACATGCCAAGCGAACCGGGCAACATGGATGCCTCGTCGGTCAAGATGTCGCCGAACATGTTGCCGGTGACAACCACATCGAATTCCGATGGCCGGTTGATCAAGTGCATCGCCATCGAATCCACCAACACGACGTCGTACTGGACATCGGGAAATTCGTTGGCCATGACTTCGGCAGCCACTCGACGCCACAAACGACTCGGCTCCAAAACATTCGCCTTGTCGACGCTGGTCAATCGGTTCGAACGACCGCGAGCCGCTTGGGCTGCCATGCGGACGATTCGTTTGACTTCACTGACCGAGTAGGTCATCGACTGGAAAGCGGTCTCTTCTTCGCCGCTGCCGGAAGTGCCTGATTCACCAAAGTAAATCCCACCGGTCAATTCGCGAAAGAACAGGATGTCCGTGCCTTTGACGATGTCGGCTCGCAACGGAGACGCGTCGGCCAATTCGTCGAACAGCTTGATGGGTCGCAGGTTGGCGAACAGCCCTAACTCCTTGCGGATTTTCAGCAGACCGGCCTCGGGGCGAGTCTTGGCGGATGGATCGTCCCATTTCGGCCCGCCAACCGCTCCCAAAAGAATCGCCGCAGCGTTCCGGCAGGCATCGATGGTTGGTTGAGGAAGAGGGTCACCGGTTTCGTCAATCGCGATCCCACCGATCTGGTGCGAACTGAAATCGAACGTGTGCCCGAAACGCTCCGCGACCTTCAGGAGGACCAAACGGGCTTGTTCGACGATTTCAGGTCCGATCCCGTCACCGGGCAACAAAACGATGGAGGAATTCATAGGTCTAACGGGGACTAATTGAGCGTGGGGAGGGCTGGAGAAAGACACATTTTTGAGACACAGAACTTAACGGACTTCGGCTGTTTCCCCCAGGGTCCTGCGTACTCAATCGTCACAACTGGCACGACCGTCCAAGTCCCCCACAATGCGGATGATCCTGCACAACTGGTCAGCACACGGGTGTCTTCTTTAGCCCAAAGTTAAAGAGCGTTGCCTCCCGCGACCGCCCTTTTCGCGACAAATCGATCCCGCCAATCGCCAGCCGACGCTCCGTCATCTCGAATTGATTCTTTCGGCCCGGCAATCAAGCCCGACACCTCAGCACGCCCCGCTATGCACTCGACCACTAATTCGAACTTTCCAAGCGTCGCAAACTCCTCGGTGCCGCCAGTCGTCGCGCCCGCCGGCGATGCGTCCGCCGACGTCACCGAAGGACTGTCATTCTCGCCCGCCAGCCATCCGTCGGCTCTGAATGTCCCTCGTGAAATTCGGGTGCTGCACGTCGTCAACGGAGAACACTTCTCCGGCGCGGAACGCGTGCAGTCTCACCTCGGCCGCTGCCTGCCAGACCTTCATGTCACCGCCGACTTCGCCTGTGTCAAACCAGGCCGATTCGCCGACATGTTGGAAGAGCACCAATCCGGCATAGCGGGAGAAAACTGGGGACAGTGTCATCGCGTTCCAATGCGCCACCGCCTGGACTGGACCGCCGTCAAACGACTCGCACGAGTCATGGCGGAAGGCGAATATGAACTGCTGCACGCTCACACACCGCGAACGGCCATGCTCGCCTCGGCCGTTTCGAAATGGTCCGGTCGGCCTTGGGTCTACCACGTCCACAGCCCCGCTGGTCGAGATTGCGAACGAGCTTGGTCGAACCGGATCAATGCCTGGATCGAACGACGATCGCTAGCGAATTGTTCTCATCTGATCACCGTTTCAAACAGTCTTCGCGAAGACACGATCCAACAAGGTTTTCCCGCAGACAAAGTCACCGTGGTCCACAATGGCGTCCCCGCGATTCGCCCCGCTCGCAAAAGCAAACCCACCATCGGCGGCCGCTGGACAATCGGCATGGTCGCTTTGATGCGAGCCCGCAAGGGACTAGAAGTGGTCCTGGATGCACTGGCGATCCTCAACAACGTCGGCACCGAGGTCACGCTTCGCTGCATTGGTCCCTTTGAAACGGAAGCCTACCGTCAACAAATCGACGCTCAGATCAGCGACCTCGGGATCGGACATCTGATTGACTGGGTTGGATTCACCCAAGACGTACCCGCCGAACTCGCTCGTCTGGATGCGATGGTTTTGCCAAGCCTCTACGGCGAAGGGCTACCAATGGTGGTCTTGGAATCGATGGCTGCTGGTACGCCCGTCATTGCAACTTCCGTTGAAGGAACGCCCGAAGCGATCCGGCATGGCATCGAAGGTGTCCTTGCTGAGCCTCGCGATGCAGAATCTTTGGCGGAACAAATTCAAGCCATGGTTTCCGGACAATATGATTGGCAATCGATGTCTGACTTCGCTGTCACGCGTCACCATCAATGTTTCAGCGATCACACGATGGCTCATGGCGTCGCAAAGGTTTATCGTCGTATTTTGGACCCAATGGGTCATGCAACCGACGATTGATCCGGTGCAAATTTCTGCCCCGCAACCGCCCGCCAGCTTGGTACGATGAACCAAGCGGCGAGCAAACCGCGTTTCTGATCCCAGACTTCTGAATCAGCGGAAAAAACGATGCGAAGCTTCAAAGGATTGGCCCCCGTTTTCAATTCAAACGGTCTCGCAATCACCCGCATCACGTTGGTCGGATTGCTACTGGCATCGATCCCAACCGCTCTCCTCGCTCAACCTCCCTTTCGCGGCGACAGTCGTTCTTTCCCCGATCGTCGCCATTCGGGAATGGATCATCGCCGCGGCGGTCCTTCCGGCGAGTTCGATTTGGTGGAACCTTCCGGTGTGGTGACCGGCCGCATTTCTTTGCGTCGCGGAAACTTGATCTATCGCCACGGCGATGGGCGTCAAGTTGTCTACTCTCGCGATCGACGTTTTGATACTCCAGACGGACAGTTCCTGGGCTACTACAACACGCTGCTCGCGAGAGCATTGAAGTTCCCACGCAACGGCTTTGGCAACTTCCTCTACATGGATCTCGACAACTTCAATCCCTTCCCTCAAGCCTCCTATCGATTCGTGCGTCCGGTCGGCGTGGGACCGATCGGTGGTCCTGTGTTCGGTCCGTTGGCGGGCGGATATGTCGAATACGGTGCTCCAATCTACGGTGGATTCGGCCTGCCTTGGCTCACTCCCGCACCCGCGTTTAGTTGGGGCATCAATGACATTCCGATTGGCCCGATTGCTGTCAGCCCGATCCCGCTGAACCCCGGCCCGGTGCCAATCGATACACGGCGAGTTGCGTTGCCTGATTTGCCGCCCGCGAAAATTCGATTCACCAACAGCAGCCAAAGAGACGTCAACGTAACGCTGACCGATTCGCGACAAGCCGGATTGAAGAAAACGTTTCGACTTGCGCCTGGTGAATTCGAAGACATGAAACTACGCCGCGACGCAGGTCACGAATGGGTCGAAACCTTCGAACTGCTTTCACCCAACGGCCAGTGGATCACACGCGAAGTCCGCCACCAGATCCCACCACAGTCTCGCTATGAAATCGTGGTTCACGAATGGCGCGTCCAATCCGTCGCGATCGACCGTACCGCACGAGGCAACAACCGTATCGAAGACATCAACATGCAAGGCAAAGGTATCGGACGTTTCCTCTTGCCACCCGGGCCTGAACTGGTTGACCAAACAATCGATGTTTTCCAATCGGCTCGAGCAATGCAAAACCAAGGCACCGTCACACCGATCATTCCCGACGAACAACTGCAGGAACAGTTCCGTCCTAGCGACCGCGTCACACCGTTCGAGCGAGCCATCCTGGAACAGCAGCGTGCGATGCAACGAGCCAAAGAAGGGCAACGCTAAGCTCGCCCGACCAAATCAATCTTTCGCCGCGACGCGATACGTCCCCTTGGTTCGAACGTAGACGATGGTTTCTTCATCCGCCGAGATCTCATGCGTTGCCCCACCTTCGGAGCCGAAGTAGCTGCCCGGCACGAGTGAAGCGTTCTCGCTTTTGTCATCGAGGCCAAGACTTAATTGACCTCGAATGACGACCACGCGAAAGGTTGACGCCGTGGTGATGAACTTGCCAGTGAACCCGGCGGGCAATTTGACCAGTGTCCCACTGACCTGATCGGCCGCAGGCTGCCCCCAGAGAAACGTTATCTCCGGTTCGCTTTTACTCACGGTCTTGGTCGGTTCGATCCAACTTGTGTCCGACGCTTTCAACCAAACAAGGTTGGACGCATCGACGTTCACGGGACGTTCCCCGGTATCAAATGCCTCACTTGGTGGCTGCACGAGATACGGACCTTCTTGAATCTCGACGTACGCGACGCTGTCTCCGCGAGCGGCGGTGATGTGAACTTCGCCCAAAGGCTGAGTCCAATAGGAACCCGCCGGCATCCACATCGGCTCCGCATCGGGATCGTCGTTGTGCAAACCGCCCGCGATGACGACCCCGCGATAAGTGATGTTGTGAATGTGAGGTGGCGACGCAAACCCATCGACAAACTTGACCAAGAAACCCGACGCACCGTCTTCGGTTTGGTCTCCCCACAGCGTTCCTGCCTTGGGGGCCGCGTCGCCGCGATTGGGATTGAGAGATTGCCATTGAACGTCCGACGCCAGCAGAACATGCGTCTTTTGGGCAGAAGGTTCCTCCGCGAGCAAGCAGCTAGCTGGCCAACCGACCAACACGATTGAGGCGAGAAACAGCAACCCAGCAAAGCCGCGTTCAGAAAGTCTGCGTGTCATATTTCATCTTTCGTTTGCTCGGCGGTCGAAGCGATCCATCCGGTTCGCATCGCAACGCAGCCTCAGAAAAGGTCGTTAAAGCTGCCAGCATAAACGAACGAGTCCTCCGTATCCGATCAAAAGTTGCCGAGTCGATTCGCCAATCGTTTTCCCGCTTCACTAGCACGCGTCAGATGCTTCCTCGCGTCTGAACCGGTCAACGCGAGGCTTGAATTCCGGATGCTCGACGAGCAAAATACCGACGACCTCCAAACTTCTCTGAATCTTCTCTACTCTCCTCTTTCGTCACATCCAAATTGTGGCGAGACCGCCGAGGACCTCGGTGTGAAAGGGCAAACGAAATGCGACTCGAATGGATTGGATGCTTCTTTGTTGCCTATTGCGCGATCGCTGGATGCGCCGAACCGCAGCCCGAACCAGAACCCTCGATTCAGAACATCGTGGAGGATGAAAGCGAACGTGCCATCCAGGATTACATGGACGCTCAGGACCAAAATTCGCGTCGGATGGCGGAGCAGTATTTAGAACAAGAAAAATACGAGAACGTCGGCGGCGGCCAACCGATGCAGAATAGACCGGCGGAAGTCGAACGGATGGTTACCCCTTCCGAGTTCGCGCCGAGTCCACTGTCCGAGCAAGCTCCCGCGGCCGATTCAAATGTGCTTTGAGTTTGGGACCATTTGCCGGCCGAACAAACCGTCTCGCCAGCACTAAGCGCGCGAGAGAAACTGACCGGTTCGCGAATCAATCTTCAAGACTTCGTCTTCCTTGATGTACTCGGGAACTTGAACGACCAACCCCGTTTCCATGGTTGCTGGTTTGGTGCGTGACGTGGCCGAGTTCCCCTTCACGCCCGGATCACACTGGGCGATCTTCAGCTCCACCGTCGCCGGCACTTCGATCCCGACGCAAGCATCGTTGTAGATCAACGCCCGCATGCCTTCCAAGCCTTCGGTGATGTAGGGCATCTGCTCTTCCGCGTCCTCCAAGGGGACCTCGTATTGCTGGTAGTCCTCTTTGTCCATCACGTGCAAGTGCTCCGTATCGGTGTACATCAACTGCACATCGCGACGAGAGAAATCGGCTTCTTGCAGGACATCGGTGCCCTTGAGTGTGATGTCAACCTTGTTGCGGGTCATCACATTGCGAGCCCGAAACTTGTAGAGCGTTGCGGCACCGCGAGCTGACGGCGATTGCACCGAGATCCCAACGATCATCACTGGGTTGCCGTCATGAACCACCACGGTACCGGTTTTCACTTCTTTTGCGAGCATGATTGATAACAAAATGGGAGAGGAGGATTTTTGAGAAACGTACTGCTCGCTCAAACGAAAGAAAAGCCCGGATCCCGCAGCTTTTCGATCAACCCGACGCGACTGTATCCGCCGCATTCCAGAACGCTTGATCCGGAATACCGTCGCAATCGATACCGGTCGAAGTGCTCGACCGTTCGGGGAATCGCTTTCGAGAGACTTCGGTCGCGTTCGGTTCATACCAGCGACCTACGGTTGCCATAGCATCAAATCGGTTGATCACGAACTGAGATCAACACGGCACCGTGAGATTTCAAAGCAACCGTCGCCATGAACGACCCTGACGCATCCAACCCTGAATCGACCGGCCGCTTCGGCGTGCCCGCGTCTGAAAGCGACGGTCTCGATAACAACACCCAGCCATCAAACAGCCGTGGTGATGATTCGTGGAGCGACCCGGGCAGCCGCAACTCGGGATCATCACGAAAGAGTCGTTCACGTTCACGACGTCGCCGAAAGGGGAACGCTTCCGCATCCCACCCGATTCACGAAGAAACGATCGGCGCAAACTCGACTGATCAATCTCGATCTTCGGCAAAGATGCCTCGGCCCAAAGAATCGATCAACGATCCCGCCGACCGATACGAATGTCTCGAAGAGGTAGGACGAGGCGGATGGGGAGTGGTCGAGAAAGCAGTCGATCGACAACTCGATCGCGAAGTCGCGGTGAAGCGTTTTTGCGACGCGAATGATGTCACCGAACAAGAGCGGCAACGCTTTCTGCACGAAGCCAAGGTCACCAGCCAACTTCAGCACCCCGGGATTGTCCCGGTGCACGAGATGGGCGATCGGCGAGACGCTTTCTATGTGATGAAGTTGCTCGACGGAGTCACCTTCAGCCAATCCATTCAAGATCATCACCGGTTACACAAGTCCGCGGGAAGAAAAACGCGGTTCCAATTTGGCGAATCGCTCGAACCACTGCTGCAACGCTTCGTCGACATTTGCAACGCGGTGGCCTACGCGCATCAACGTGGCGTCATCCATCGCGACCTGAAACCATCCAACGTGATGATCAGCGGTTTCGGCGAAACCGTGGTCCTCGATTGGGGACTGGCTCAGTCCGTTGACCAGAACGAACATCTCGAACTCGATCAAACCCAAGAAACACTCCGTCATCGTCCCGCCGACGTTTCGTCGTTGTTTGAACCCGACGGAACCGTCGTTGGCACGCCCGCGTACATGTCGCCCGAACAAGCTCGCGGCGAAGTTTCGCGAATCAATCGTTCTTCGGATCTGTATTCGCTCGGCGTGATTCTTTACACCATCGTGGCCGGCCGGAATCCCTATCACGGGCAACCGGTCAAACGAATTCTCGAACAAGTCCGCAAAGCATCCTGCCCAGACCTGCGATTGTCGCAACCGCTGGTTCCGCTTCCGCTGCTATCGATTGTTCGCAAAGCGATGTCTTCGTCGCAGCACGATCGATACGAGAATGCGGAAGACCTTGCTAACGATGTGCGTCGTTTCATCGCCGGTGATTCCGTTTCTGTTTATCGCGAAAATTGGGTCGATAAAGGTGTCCGTTGGTGTCGTCATCACCAAAGCATCGCCGCGACAGTCTCGCTGGCCGGAACCGGGCTGCTGCTGGCAGCGATCCTGTTTGGAGTCTTTATTCACCGGGCACACCGAGCCGAACGAATGGCTCGGATCGAAGCTCAGCAGGCGCACCGAGAGGCGATCTTGAATTTGAGCGAAGCACTGGATGCAACCGACACCTGGCTGATCGAACTCAGCGGTTCGCTGCAGTTCTATCCGGGGATGGCGCCACTGCGTTCCAACCTGCTCGACCGCGCGATCGATCAATACGATCAAATTGCCAATCAAAACATCGCATCACGGAACCAAACTCCAACCGATCAAGTATTCGACGACTTTGATCTGGCGGAATCCAGTCGGCAAACCAAACGTCTTGCTTTGCTGCAGCGAATCAAAACGCACTTGCGTCTGGGCGACCTTCATCGAATCACGAATGATCTCGATCAAGCTAAACAGGAGTACTCCACAGCTGAAAAACTTCTGCAGCGAGTGGATGTCGATACGGACGAACTGCAAGTCACGTTGGCTTCATCCTCGAGAGCGGACAATTCATTTGCGACGCAGCTAAAAATTGAAAGCATCCATTCGTTGATCGGCCAAGTGTTGATCAACGACACATCGCTATTGTCTGATGCAACGAAACAACGCGTGGTCACCGCACGACGTTGGTTGGCTCAGCGTTTACCGCAATCGTCGGATTTGCTTGACGCTCAATCCCACGACTCACTGCCACATACAATCGGTCAAATTGCATCTGCGGCGGTTCGTTTGGAATTGGCGACTCACGCTCTGCGTGGCCCATCTGCATCGACGTTGTGGGACGAAAGTTCCTACCTCCGCGCCATTCAAACCGCACGATGGCTGACGCAGCGCCGCGGAACGTTGAGCGACCGCCGTCTTTCGGAAAATATCCAAACAGACAACTGCCGGCGATTGACCAACTCCGGGTCGCATCGATTGGCCGAAGCGGCATGGACTCAGCTGATTGAAGACGTGCAGCAATGGATCAGCTCTGAACCAGACCGAATCGATTACATGCAATCCTGCGTTCACGCTTTGCTGCAACGAGGCAATTGCCGCGTGCACCTGGGTCGTCAAGCCGACGCGGTTGAAGACTTTCGAGCATCGATCCAGACGCTCGACAATGCATGGCGTCTGACCGACGACGATGGCTTCTACCGCGTGAACTTGGCGACCGCCGAAAACAACTTGGGCCAATTGCTGACGCGGGGTTCCGAGCGAGATCCAGAATTGGCAGGCAAACTACTTCGGCAATCGCTTCAAACTTACGAAGCATTGCTTCGCGAAGAAGTCACAGCGGATTTGCTGCGTCGCTATGCCCAAACCCATCATGCTTTGGCGGTGCTCGTTGGTGATTCAAATACCATCGAACAAGGCGATCTCGCTGAGGGACTCGACCATGCGAAAAAATCCAAAGCTGCTTTCGACATTCTCAAGGACTACGAACCGCTGACGGTGGACGAAAAACTGAACTGCATGCAACTCAGTCTCATGTTGGCGGCGAAGCCAAACAGCACCGATTCGGACCATTCCGCCCAGCCACATATCAGCGACTTTCATACACACTTGCAATCGCTATCGATGGAAACACTGAATGATGAGCAACGCCAGCGAGCGAACCAATTGCAAAACGATTTAGCTAGCCTGATGCAAGAAACTGCGACGACCGATCTGATCGGTACGATCGACAACACCGCCTCGGTCGACCCAGATTCTGAAGGCTCAGAATAAATAGCTCAGCTCTGCGCTCTGGATGAGCACAGAGTAACCCATGTTTTCAGGCAGACGTGAACGAGGGGCAGAGCGGACACCAGCCGATCGTTTTCGTCGCTCGCCAAACAACCAACTGACGAACGGTTTGAAACCACCAGGCGATGCCGTATCCAGTCACCTCGAATGAACTGAAACACATGAACTCCGCTACCAGCCCCGCTTTGACCGCAACCGCCATCAACGCTGCCCAATCCAATCACGACGTCGCCGAAGCAACCTTGCGTCAACAAACGACCACGCAACCTCAAAGCGTGCAAAACGAATGTTGCCTGGTGCAAATCTATCCGCCGGATGTGATCGAAGGCATGATGCTGCTGGAACAAGATGAGTTCCTTATCGGTCGGTCCCCCGACTCCGATTTGCCACTGCTGGATGGAAGCGTTTCACGTCAACACGCTTTGCTGTTTCGCGACCACGATGGCTACGCCGTTCGCGATTTGGGCAGCACCAATGGAACCATCGTCAACGAATCAACCATTGATTCCGATCGCTATTTGAAGAGCGGTGACACGGTCCGTATCGGCAGCTTCCTATTCCGATTCCTCTCAGCCGACAGTGTCGAAACGCAGTATCACGAAACCGTCTACAACGCACTCACCCGCGACGCCTTGACCGGCACGATGAACAAGCGATACCTGATGGAAGCGATGAGTCGCGAAATTTCGCGATCGACTCGTGCGAAGTTAGAGATGGCCGTCGTCATGTTGGACATCGACCACTTCAAATCAGTCAACGACACACACGGTCACTTGGTGGGCGACGAAGTCCTGCGAACGTTTGGCCAACGCGTTGGTGCCATCTGCCGAGTCGATGACCTGTTGGCTCGATATGGCGGCGAAGAATTTTGCTTGTTGCTCGCGGCAACCGGCCGTGAAGACGCATGCGAAATCGCGGAACGTTGTCGCCAAGCGGTAGCCGACACACCTTTCCCAACATCCATTGGCCCACTGGTAGTGACCGCCAGCTTCGGATTCGCGGTTTTGGATCCCGAGAATCCTCAGTCCAGCAAAGAATTGCTCGAGGCTGCCGACCAACAACTCTATGACGCCAAGCGATCCGGTCGCAACCAAGTCTGCGGGTAACCCCAAAAAAGTTCATTGTTGGGACCCGACGCAATAGAGCGTTCTTAGGCTGAAACCCTCATGGAAACGATGATCTAAGCTGAGATTCGATCGACATCCCAAATAATCCCTTCTCCGGTACCATCCCCGCGAAACCGCAGCAATGAATACTGCTGGTTTCTGTTCAAACACTTAATGGTATCGCTGAGTCTACGCTTGGGCTCCAGGTCATCTGCGCCCGGGAGCGGGTCATCGATTCGTGATGGCCACGCCTCTTCTTGAAAAGCGCTCAAAACCACCTCCTGATTCGTGGCTGGCCAACGAAAACGCTTCACCAGCTTTCCCTGGAAAGTCAACTCATGTCGATCAGGGTCCCAAGTTGGCTTCGGTTTTGCAGACAAACCCACAGGCGACGGGGCAACTTCGTCCGGGATTTCTCCAGACGAAAACTCCGTTCCATCTTGAACCAACTGGATCCCTAAAGTTCCGAGTTCGAAGCGAGAGAGACGCCTTCCAAAACCAGCGGTAGCCGAATCACTCCCGCCAACATCATCTTGAAAGGGCTCTGAACCAACCGTTCGAACCCAGCCTTTGCGAGTCATCCAAATCAAATCGTTGGTGCAAATGCCCATCGCCTCCGCATCCGAAACACTGATGGCAAACTCCTGTGCAGAGCATTGCAAATCTTTGGCATACTCCCTCGCCTCCTGAAGAGCCTGGAGGAAATGGGAGAACTGGCGAAATTTTCGCTTTTCAAACTTTGAGCTAAAGCCAGTGAACAGGCTCACACTAGTATCCATTCCTTTGGCTCCCCAACCAAGCATATCTATCCGGGCGCGACGCCAAGGTACCAAATGGGGGGACACTGTCAACGAACAATCCCTTCGCGTCCGATTTGCGCCCCGCGCGCACCCTTTGGTTATTGCTTGTGCATATTTGCAAATCAAACCACCATCATGTTCTTCGAATCAGTGAGTAATAACGAATCGAAAGGCTGGGGAAACAGTCACAGCCTAAGGTACCAAGTTCTCTGCACTCACTTCCTCGTCATGAAAATAATGACAAATGGACACGAAATTCAACTTATCTCATGGATGGTGTCCAGATGTACCCGACACCAGAGACTTCGAATCATCTCGGTTCAGAGACTCACAAAAGCTGCTTCCGCATGTGGACCTGCGAGAGGAAGGACTCGACTTTTCATGCAGCTCATTCAGTCAGTCATGCTCCTGTGCCCCTGTCGTCCTGTCCTTGCTCGATTGGTCGACCCGAAAATGGCAAGGAACTTCCATGACGGCCTCGGCTCTCTTCCTCCATCAAATGACGCTGAAACTTTGGGGAGGCGGCGGCGCACACGGTGTGAGCCTCCGTTCCACCATCAAAACCCTCAAGCGTCTCGGATGCCCCCCTGAACGCCTCTACCCATCCGACACCAAATGGACCAATGACAATCCACCATCGCCCGAACTATTCGCTTTCTCCAAACCGTATGGTGAACTCTCCTACTTCCGCATTGACACGTGGAGGACCCCGCGATCCTCCCTCGTCACCACAATCCGAAATTGCCTGAGCACCAACACGCCGTGCCTCTTAGGTTTCCCAATCCCATCTTGCCTCTCAACTGATGCTTCAGCAACCATTCCACTGGACACATCGCGTGGCGGCACCGAGGGCGGAACGGCCTGCATCGTATTGGGCTACAACGACCATCACATCGTATCACCTTTCATACGATGCCAAACAAACAGCAGCAAACATCAAACCCATGGTGCTTTCCTGATCAAAACATGCTGGGGTGAGCACTGGGGAGAAGATGGCTATGGGTGGTTGCCGTTCGCCTATATCGAAAGCAGTCTCGCAAGAGACATTTGGTTCTTAGCTCATCCAGAATGGACATAAATCACATAGGCACGCATTCGGTTTCCGGTTTGCAACACCTTCGCTTCCGTGGCGTCCCAACTCACCGCCCATACGATCTAGCTTGCCTTCGCCGTCTATCAGGTTCATTGCCTGCTTCGAAGGCACACACTTCCATTCTCTGTTCAACTGGAGCCCCCAATGAAGTCGCCGGCAGCAACAATCCCCGTCTGCGTTTTCGCAGCCACCATTCTTTCAGCCACCTTTGCAAATGATACTTTTGGGCAGTATCACACTCGTTCAGTCGTTGTCCGATCCCATCCGGTTCAGTCGCAGCCAATACACTCTGCGCCGGTTTACGCACCACCAGTGACACAACATATCACTCACAGCCAACCTGTTGTGACATCCTCCGATCCACTCAGCGTCTGCGATTGCGGCGGAACCACCACAGGACCTTGCAACTGCAAAAATCTTCATTGCAAGATTGTCCTGCCACGATGTCACAAGAGCGGGCCGACGACGAAGACCCCCATCAAGTGTGATATTTACGGAACCATCCCGAAGATCAATCACGACATCAACTGCTATGACTGGGAATTTGATTTCCAGCACGAAACTGATGTCCCACAAATCTGGTGCACCATCGAACGATGCGTCGAGATCGGCAAGAAGGACATACAGTGTGTTCCCGGCTGCAGCTTCAAGGTCTGTGTTCCAATCAATGACTGCGAAAAGAAGACGGTCGAATGTCGATTGGTCCCTCAGCCAATGCAAATGAAGATCTATCGTCGCAAAGAGGGGAACCGTACAGTCTACGATGTTTATGTCATCAACGATCCCGATCCGAATTCACCGTTCCACGCTGGTGGAATGCCCGCCAAATGGCTCATATTGCATTGCGCAACAGCTGAACAAGTTCGCGCCCAACTTCCCAATGCCACCAAACAAGATGGCACCCCAATCGTCAAAAGTTCGACGAAAGGCAAGTCGACGCCAAACGAGGACGCCAACGTGAACATTGAAATGGTGGTCACAGAGTCGATTCTCAAAGAATACGCTGACGAACTCCAAAAAGAATCGGCCGAGGATTCGGCCCCCTCACAAGCCGCTGACAACTCTTCGGAGGAGACTGTTGCGAAAGCATCCAAAAGCCAAACAAAGGCGGAGTCCAAAGGGTAATCAAGCTCCCGTTCACTCGGAATCCTGGTCGTCCTGCGCTGTCAGTGCAGGACGACCAAACCGAGGAACTGATTTGGCAAGTTCTACCATCAACGCCGCACAGACTCTGTTTCCCTTGCCCTTGATGGTTGTTGACAGACACGAAAATGGCGGATTGCCTTCACGCGATTGATTTGACTCAGTCGCGAATTCTCCGGCGACAGGCTCGTGTGACTCGAGAACGCATCGGCGAGTTTCGATACTCACCCTTCCTCCACAAGATTCTGGTACGCCTGCTACGTCTTTCGCAAACAAAAAACTGGACTGGGGCTATCGTTTGGGGTTACGCTGTGGGTCTCCCACCTCCCGCGAAGCAGATGTCCCACCTATGTCGCGAACCATCCTTGCCGTCCTGGCGATCGTTCTCGTTGGCTCGAACTTGCGAGCTGACGTGGACTATGAGTCTGATATCAAACCTCTCTTCCAAGAGAAATGCGGGGCTTGTCACGGCGTCCTCAAACAAGAAGGTGGGCTCCGACTCGACGCTGGGTCCTTGATCCGTGGTGACGAAAGTCCAAACGGGCTGTTGGATTTCGATCAACCGGCTGACAGCGAGTTGATTCGTCGAGTCGCGACTTCGGATCCGGACGAACGAATGCCGCCCGAAGGAGAAGGCACACCGCTGTCGGCCCAACAGATCGAAATGCTGGCTCAGTGGATCCAGCTTGGTGCACCAAGCCCGCCTGACGAAGAGATCATTGAATCCCCGTCAGAACACTGGGCCTACCAGAATCCCACTCGCCCCGAACTGGCAACCGACATCCCTGAACCATGGTCGTCGAATCCCATCGACGTCCTGATGTTCGACCAGTGGCGGCAAAGCCAACTGGCTCCGGTTCCCCCCGCCGATCCCTCCATGGCTTTGCGTCGCCTTCACTTGGATGTGACTGGGTTGTCCCCATCTCGCGAGGATCAGGCCGAGTTCGCATCGGATCCTTCCACCGATGCTTGGCGTCAACGAATTGATCGTTTGCTCGACGATCCCGCTTACGGTGAAAAGTGGGGTCGGCACTGGATGGATGTGTGGCGGTACAGCGATTGGGATGGCTACAAGAATCAACTCCGTGGCAGCCAACGACATATCTGGCATTGGCGCGATTGGATCATCGAATCGCTGAATGTCGACAAAGGCTACGACAGAATGATCCATGAGATGGTGGCGGGCGATGAGATCGCCCCCGAAGATCTCGACACGCTCCGAGCAACCGGGTTCCTGGTTCGCAATTTTCACACGAGCAATCGCGACATCTGGCTGGACGCAACGGTCGAACACACCGCGAAAGCTTTCCTAGGAATGACGATCGCCTGCGCGCGGTGTCACGACCACAAGTACGATCCGATCTCACAACAAGAGTACTACGCGTTTCGAGCGATTTTCCAACCGCACCGAGTCCGCACCGAACGTTTGCCGGGAGAACCCGACACATCAAAACTCGGGCTGCCGCGAGCCTATGACGCGGACCTCAAAGCTCCGACTTACTTGTACGTGCAGGGCAACGAAAAGAATCCCGACAAAGACCATCCGATCGCCCCCGCCCTCCCCGAGATCGTTGAAGTCCCCTTTGAGATTCAGCCCGTTGAACTGTCGGATCTCGCCTCCAATCCTTTCTTGCGAGAGCACATCGAAACCGAAGAGATTGCCGCCGCAGAAAAGAAACTGAGATCTGCCCAAAAGTCACTCCGCGAAACCACAGACAAGAATGATGCGATCGTTCGCCAGCAGGTCACAGTTGCCAAAGCAAACCTGCAATCCATCCAGCATCGTTGGGCAGCAACCAAAGCCAAATTCGTCGATGCAAAAACGGACAAGGCTGGGGCGACGAACACTCAAGCAAACGTCGCCGACCTTGCCATCCAAGCCGCGAACTCCGAACGAACACTGCGGTTCCAACAAGCCCTGCTCGATGTGCTGAAGCAACGCAATGCGGTCACGACAGCCAAAGAATCAAAAGAAACAGACGAAGCCAAAAAGAAAGCCGCCATCGATGCGGCCTCCAAGAAACTGGCAGAGGTCGAGAAGAAACTGGTGGACGCTTCCGTTGAGTTGGTCGCCAACGACGCGAAGTTCACTCCTGTCGGCAAGAGCTACCCATCAACCAGCAGCGGACGCCGCACCGCGCTCGCTCACTGGATCACCGCCCCGGAAAATCCCCTGACCGCACGCGTTGCCGTCAACCACATTTGGACGCGTTACTTCGGTCAGCCGTTGGTCCCCAGCGTCGATGATTTTGGACTGCGTGCATCTCAACCGGTCCATCACAAACTACTGGATTGGTTGGCTGTGGAACTGATCGAAAAAGACTGGAGCATGAAGCACATCCACCGTTTGATCCTTCAATCTCGCACCTATCGACTCGCTTCATCCGCGACGGTGGAATCCGAAGGCACTTTCGCGAAAAACGTTGAAATGGATCCGGACAACCTGTTCTTCTGGCGAGCCAACGTGCGTCGTCTGGAAGCCGAACTGGTTCGCGACAATCTGCTCGCCGTTGCCGGGACACTCGACAAATCCATGGGCGGACCCGACATTGATTTCAAACAAGGCGAAACCACGCCACGGCGCAGCGTCTACTTCCGCCATGCCTATGAGAAACAAATGCCGATGTTGGTCGTCTTCGATGCAGCCAACCCGACCGATTGCTACCGCCGATCAGAAAGCATCGTCCCGCAACAAGCACTCGCACTCGCGAACAGTCCGCTGGCGATCGATCAATCTCGCACGACCGCGGCGAGTTTGAGTGCCGAAGCCAGCGATGATCCCGCGTTTGTCACGGAAGCTTACGCCGCCATTCTCGGACGTGAACCCAGCGACAGCGAACGCTCTGCCTGCGAATCATTCTTAACTCACCAAGCGACCTTGCTGGCAGATTCCGAGAAGCTTTCCCCATCCCCCGGTGCGGCCAAAACCACGGTCCCGCCAGCGACCGATGCAAACCTTCGCGCACGTGAAAACTTGGTTCACGTCCTGTTCAACCACAACGACTTTGTAACGGTGCGATGAGCATGCAATTTGGAAACAACCGTCCACACTCATTCTCCGGACGTCATCGCCGTGGCTTCCTGCAAGACCTCGGCCTGGGATTCGGAAGCGTCGCACTGTCCAGCCTTCTGCAAGGTGACTCGACCGCTCACGGTAACGAGATCGCGGAAAGCGAACTGAAGAAGATCGCTCCGAAAGCCAAGAGCGTGATCTGGTTGTTCATGATCGGCGGCGCCAGCCACATGGAAACCTTCGATCCGAAACCACAACTGAACAAGTTGGCCGGCAAGACGATCAAGGAAACGCCGTACGCCAAAGTCCTCGAGTCACCCTACTTAGCCAACGAACGCGTCGTCGCGTTTGACCCCAACAACGGATTCATCCGCAACGAAATCTATCCTTTGCAAGTCGGCTTCGCACCGCGAGGCGAAAGCGGAATTGAGATCAGCGACTGGTTCCCGCATGTCGGAGAATGTGCCGACGATCTATGCGTGCTCCGGTCGATGTGGACCGAAGACAGCAACCACGGCGCTCAATTGCAATTTCACACGGGCCGCCATCGCGTCGACGGCTTCTTTCCCACCGTCGGTTCCTGGGCGACCTATGGCCTGGGTTCACTCAACGACAACTTGCCCCAATTTGTTGTGATGGGAACTCCCGTCGCCGATTGCTGCGGCGGTCGTGAATGCCACCGTGCAAACTACTTGGGGCCTCAATACGATGGCATTCCGCTGGACATCGATTCGGACATCCCGCTGCCTTACGCGGCACCACCCGGCGGCGTCTATCAAGAAGAACAGGCCGGTGAGTTTGAACTGCTTCGTCAACTGAATCAAATCTCGTCAGAACAGTTCCCAACCGACGAAGCGTTGCGTGCACGAGTCCGTTCTTATGAATTGGCATTTCGAATGCAAACCGCGGTCCCCGACGTGGTGCGACTCCAAGACGAAACCGCTCAGACTCAGCGAGACTATGGGCTGGACCAGCCCGAGACCAAAGTGTTCGGCCGCCAAATGCTGACGGCCCGCCGATTGGTCGAGCAAGGCGTTCGCTTTGTCCAGGTCTACCACGGCAGCAACGGCGGGGCAGGGCAGTGGGACAACCACAAAGGGCTCAAGGCCGGCCACACCAAACTGTGCAAACAAACCGACCAGCCCATCGGTGCCTTGCTCAAGGATCTGAAACAACGTGGACTGCTGGATGAAACCCTGGTCGTTTGGGCAACCGAGTTCGGACGAACTCCCGGAGCTCAATCATCCAACGGTCGCGACCATCATCCCTACGGATTCAGCGTTTGGATGGCCGGCGGCGGAGTGAAGGGCGGAATGACGCACGGGGCCACGGATGAAATTGGATTCCACGCGGTCGAAGATCGCCACTATGTGACCGACATCCACGCCACCCTCTTGCACCAACTCGGCCTGAACCGGCACGAGTTGGTCGTTCCCGGTCGCCAACGATTGGAAAGAGATTTCGGCCACGTCATCCACGACGTGCTCGCCTGAAAACGGACCTTCTAAGTCCAGTCGCGTTTCGCACGGCTGCGCAAACGGTTCGCTTCATCGTCGCCTACAAACGTTTCCGTTTGGGGATCAATCGTGAGCGTCCGATTCAAAATCCAAGACAGCGCCGCGGCATGACAAGCCACGTGCGACCGACGCATCACGGTTGAATTGCAAGTCGCCTGCTCTCGACTCTTGATGCAATCGAAGAAGTTCCGTGCATGAGCGGTGACGTCCAAACCACGGACACGCTCAGCGCTGGAAAGCTCTTTTTGCAAGGCAGGCGAAGACGCCACAATTTCACCTTCATCGCCTGTTTCAATCGAGCCATCCTCACCGATGAATCGCACCGGGCAAGTCCCCAAACGAGTGAGCCAGCGCGGACTTCGATCGCCGAACGGTTCCTCCAAGAAGTCCACTTTCAACTGAATGCCGTTGGCATAAGTGCACATGATCGCGGTCTGCGAAGGCTCGTACTTCACCGGCATCGTGTCGTCGGCACTCGCCGCCCATTGGCAAAGATCCAACGTATGAGCTCCCCAATCCAGCAAACGCGCACCGCTGTCAAAGTCATACTGACCACGCCAACGACCATCGACGTACTTCTGGTTGAATGGACGCCACGGAGCAGGCCCCAACCACATGTTCCAATCGCAAATGGCTTCGTTCGGTGTCGGTTGAGCCGGCAACCAAGTGTTGTCCAAAGTCGGCAAGTAAGCCGTGGCCTGCAACTCTTTGAGCTGCCCGAGCTTTCCTGACTGAGCCACCTGCACGGCTTGGATGAAGTTCGGCACACTGCGTCGCTGCGTGCCCGCCTGAAAGATTCGACCAGTTCGCTGGAACGTCTCATCGAGCAACTGGCAATCACGGATCGTGATCCCACACGGCTTTTCGCTGTAAACGTCCTTGCCAGCCTCGGCGGCCAAGATCGACGCGGCCGCATGCCAACGATCGCCCGTCGCAATCAACACCGCATCGATGTCATCTCGGGCCAGCAACTCGCGAAAGTCTTGGTAGAGCTTGCAGTCTTGATTTCCATAGTGATCATCGACCAATTTCTTTCCGGCATCACGACGTGACTGCTGAACATCAGCGATGGCAACACACCGCACATCTTTGAGCTTCAAGATGGCTTTCAAGTCGTACGTGCAACGAGGCCCGATCCCGATCACCCCCAGCGTGATGCGTTCCGATGGAGCGACCGAATCGCCAGCTCCCAATGCCTCGGAAGAAATCAAATAGGGCGCCGCGAGAGACGCCGCACCAGCGGCTAATGTGGTGGACAAAAAATTGCGTCGGTGGGTCATGACTTTGCGTGGGGAGAGCGTAGCCGGAAGGATTTTCTTGGGCGGTCGCGTTGTGGCACGGCAGCCCATTTCATCCCCATTCTAATGGCTCAGCGCAGCTTGATGCACACGACTTCTTGGTTGTCGCGGATGTATCCCAACCCATCGGCAATCGAAAGTGATTGACGTGTTCGGCCGAACACTTTGGCTCGCCCCAGTTCTTCGTATCCTGCCGGTGAGTCTTTCACGAGCACGAGTTCCCCGTCCATCGTGGTGATCCAAAGCTTGCCATCCGCCAGAACCAAATTGCCTTTGCCGAAACGAGTCTTCCGCCAAACGGTTTCGCCGGTGTCCGCATCAATGCACGTCAGGTGCGTGGTTGGGCCGGCTGCTCCCACGTTGTCAAAGCCATAGAGATAGCCATCGACCAACACAGATGTTTGCCATTCATTTCGCATCACGCTTTTGGAGTCGACACTGGCCCAGTGTTCCTTTGCCGCGAACTTCCCTCCCGATTCTTCGACGTCAATGAACACGCAACCATGGTTCTCGCCAGCGGAAATGAACACGTCGCCGTTGACCGATACCGGGTTGGCTGTATTGCAGGCGTAGGGAGTTTCAAACTCATACGTCCACAGAACAGCTCCGTCGCTCGGGTCAATTCCCAACGCCTTTTCGCCCGTCAAACTGACAATCTGTTGTTTGCCTGCCACGTTCATCAGCGTTGGTGACGAGTATCCGGCCGGTCCGCTTCCCGCTGACCACAGCAACCGCCCGTCGCTGGTTCCAAACGCCGCCACCGCCGTGCCGCGGCCTCCCACGTGCACGATGACCAAATCTCCGACCACCAATGGCGACGACGACATCCCGTATTCCGATTCGCTGGCGCGGCACGCCTGCAATGCATCCGTCCGCCAAATCAACTCGCCCGTCTTCCGATCGACCGCGCACAAGACTCCGTCGCCCGTGAACGCATAGACGACTCCACCCGAAACCGCCGCGGTCGCGCGAGGCCCATCGCCTTGACCGTTCTTGTACTCCGCTGCCAAACCGGTTTGCCAAGCACGTTCGCCGGTTTTGGCATCGAAAGCAACGAGCAACTGTTTGCCTGAGTCATTGAACGTGGTGATCGCCAAACCGTCCGTGACCGTGACCGCTGACATCCCCACGCCACCGGGCACCCGCCAAACAACCTCGGGACCTTCTTCGGGAAACGCGTCGAGCAACGCAGTCTCGCTGGACGAGCCATCACGTTTTTCGCCCAAAAACTGAGGCCAATCGGCGTGCGTCCAAGAACAACCAACAACCGTTGCCAGCAAAACGTGGAGACTTCGGTGAATCAAGGTTCGCATGCTGTGTCTCGGACGGAGCGATCAAAAGGAAAAGCAGACTGACATGATAGCGCAATCGGTCACCTCGAGCACAACTCACTGGCGGTATACTTCTCGTCCCCACCGGCCGTCCTCCAACCCAACTGCAATTTGTGTCCCATCTTTGCTTTCTTAACGGCACCGCAATCTTGCCCGACCGCTTGCTTCCCGATGCGGTCATCGTCTGCCGAGACGAACGAATCACGTACGTCGGAACCGCACGCTCTCGCGTTCCCGCCTCCGCGAAAATCATTGATGCAAAAGGCGGCTACATCAGCCCGGGCTTTGTCGACATTCACATTCATGGTGGCGGTGGTGCCGACGTGATGGACGGCAGCCTGGACGCGGTCCGCACGGTGAGCCAGTCCCATGCTCGCCACGGAACAACGACCATGTTCCCCACGACCAGCACCGGCACAGACAACCAGATTCACGCGATGCTGGCGGCGTGCAGCGAAGTCCGTGACACTTGGAACATCCAATCTGGCAGCAAGATCGCCGGCGTGCATCTTTACGGCCCCTACTTCGCGAAAGGCAAAACGGGGTGTCACGACGAGTCCGTGTGCCGTGCTCCTGAGGCGACCGAATATCGCCGCTACTTCGAATCCGGCATCGTTGGAATCGCGACCTGCGCCGCGGAACTTCCCGGAGCAGCGGCGTTTTACCGACACGCGAACAAACGAGGTTGCCTGGTGACCTGTGGTCATTCCAATTCCAGCTGGGACGAGATGGAAGCCGCGTTTAAAAACGGCATGCGACACGTCGACCACTTCTGGTGTGCGATGAGCAACGTGTCCTCGGTTCGCAAACGCCTCGGCGTACCAATGCAAGGCAGTATGTTGGAATACGTTCTGGCCAACCCCGAGATGAGCACCGAGGTCATCGCCGACGGCATGCACCTGGCACCCGAGCTACTGAGCTTTGCTTGGCGAATGAAAGGCAGCGAGCGTTTGTGCTTGGTCACCGATTGCAACCGAGCCCTCGACATGCCTCCAGGGAAATATCGATTTGGACCGGAAGCAGATGGTTCCTGGTTCACCAGCGATGGCCAAGTCGGCTGGGCGTCCCCCGGATCCTTGGCCAGCTCCGTGATGGGGATGGACCACATGGTCCGCACGATGCACAAGGTCGGAAACGTTCCTCTGCAAGACGCCGTTCGAATGGCGTCGCTGACCCCGGCCGAACGAACCGGCATCGATCAACAAATCGGCAGCCTCACCGCCGGCAAACAAGCCGACATCGTCTTGTTGAGCAAGACATTGAAAGTGAAGCAGGTCCACATCAACGGCGAGCGTTTGCAAATCATGTTACGAAAATGAATTCGTCAAACGATTCACCGCCGGGACAAACGATAAGAAAATGCTCCCAACAAATCACCGGATTCCGCGGTGTGACATTCCATGCACTCGCCGCTTGCTCGAATGGCACCGAGCAAAACCATTTGAGTCGCAGTTCGCTTTTCAATCAGTTCTGCTCCCGCTCGCAATCGTCCAATCGAATCAACTTCGAATTCCGTGAGCGAACGGGTCGGAACCTGATCGCTCTGCAATTGATGCATTCTGGGAAGCTCGCTCTCGTCATAGGCGACCGGCGGATCGAACTGTTGCAAACTCACCAACTGCACGAAATCGAGTTTCCAAGAAGGGGCGTCAGTTGACACCCAATGCACCTCGGACAATTCCGACAGTTCAGGATGCTCGTCAATCTTCCTGCGTGTCCCCAAAGAACCCCACAAACCATAGTTCGTTGCCGCTTGCTGATCACTGGATTCAGTTCCGGCGGCTATCTCGCCTTCGATGAATTGCACTGATCCGTCATCCAGCAAGATGTGGGCACCACCACGGGAAATACCAAAACCTTCCGCATTGCGGAAACCCTCTGTATTCAACTGATGCAAATCATCCGGAGTGATCTCCAATGGCTGCTTGGAAGCTTCATCCACATCACTACGAGAGGCGGCTACCAGCAGTGATGCATCCAACTCTTGAACGTCACTTCGATCAGACAGGTCATCCGTGAAAGATTCGTTCCATGTTCGTCCACTCAACGCACCAATTGAGAAGAGAGACAACACACTGAGCAGGACGAGAAGCAACCGCATTTCGAAACCCTCTCTTGATCGAGGAATGGTTTGCAGAACTGTAGACGGGACGAATGCAGCCTCATCATAACCTCGATCGAAACCCAATTCACGAAGCATTCGCATATCGCATTGTTACAAAGTGTTTGGCCCTCCGATGTGCACGCCAAGTATAAAATCCAGAGACACAGTCACCTTGAATCCTCCATCGCATCTGAAAAACATGAATCGACCGTCACATCTCCCCCGTTGGGTCGCAGTCGCCACCGCATTGATCTTCTGCTCAAACGCTGTTTCGAGCCTCCATGCCCAACGCCCCGGCGGACGACGGGGGGCTCCCACGGTCGACGAACCTTTCGTCGGCATCGTCACCTCGCAAGGCCCCCAGAAAGGTTTGTTCAAAATCGAGTCCACGGGTGTCTCCACCGAACCCGTTCGCATCGCAGCAGAAGCCTTCCTCGCGGGACTGACCGACCAGCAACGTGAGCGAACCGTCTTCCCGGTCGACGACACCGAATGGAGAAAATGGGACAACCGACACAGTCCCAAACGCCAAGGAGTCGGCTTCGACGAGATGACCGAAGCACAACGAACGCTTGCCTTCGAAATGCTTCAGCAAAGCCTCAGTGCCAAAGGGCTGAAGAAAACTAAAGACATCATGAAGCTGAACGGGACGCTCGGTGAACTTGCAAAACGCCCTCAGGAATACAACGAGTGGTTGTACTGGATCACGGTGATGGGAACGCCATCCAATACAGAACCCTGGGGATGGCAACTCGACGGGCACCACGTCGTCATCAACTACTTCGTCTTGGGTGACCAAGTCGTGATGAGTCCTGTCTTCATGGGATCAGAACCCGTCGAAGCCAAGCAAGGGAAATTCGCGGGAACGATCGTGATGCAAGACGAACAGGACGAGGGTCTGAATCTGATCCAGATGCTGACCGATGACCAGCGTTCGCAAGCGATCATCATGAATCGCAAAGATGGCAACAACAATCTGACGGAAGCCTACAAGGACAACGTCAAACTGGACTACGCAGGTCTCATCGGATCAAAACTCGATGACTCTCAGAAACAAGCGTTGCTGCAATTGATCGAAGAGTACGTCGGCAACATGCGAGAAGGACACACAAAGGTTCGCATGTCAGAAGTCGAAAAGCACCTCGACGAAACCTACTTCGCTTGGATTGGTGGAACCACGAATGAAAGCGTTTACTACTACCGCGTCCACAGCCCCGTAATCTTGATCGAGTTCGACCACCAACGCCGAGTCGCTCCGTTCCGGACTTCGGAACCAACGCGAGATCACATTCACACCGTCGTTCGAACACCCAACGGCAACGACTACGGCAAAGACATCCTACGCCAACACTATGAATCGCATTCGCATTGAACGCGAGAATGGCTTGAGCTAGTCAGCAGGGACGAGCGGGAGTCACCATGTGAGCCTTTTGGGCGTTCGCCTGGGTCATTCAATCTTTGGGGCTGCAGGTCGAGGACACGGTGCAACTTTTGTCACCTCTCCCTCAACTGAGGTCGTGCATTTTTTTGATGCCGCTTTTCGGTAGATTTCCACACGGCGTACCTCTCCCGAAACGAAGTTTGGGGAGAGGTCGAGCGACGCCGTTCAGGCGTACGCGAGGGTGAGGGCCGAGCATGGGAAACGGCGCGTACTACCCTCCCCAACTGCGTTCAGAAGGGTAATCTCAACCTTGCGAGCACGGCACTTCAAAACTGTACGACCTCCTGCGCCGGGGGAGAGGTGACTGAAGACAGAAAACCGCCTCAAGAATCCATGCCCATTACGGTGACAATACCAAAGATTGGACAGTCCAGAGTTAGCGTCGGTTGTACGTGTTAGCAACAACGCTTCCCAAAATGGCTGTAAGGCCGAAAGCCCCCAGCCGACCTGCTTAGCTTTCAGCTCCGCTTTTTCGCACGTGGCGAGGGCGGATGATGTGGGTTGCCAACCCGAGGGCTCCGAACAATCGGATCACGTAATAGTTGGGATCGATTTCCCACCAACGGTGCTGAACCGATGCGCTGGCCGGATCCGCGTGATGGTTGTTGTGCCAGCCCTCTCCGGCGGTGAGCAAGCTGACAAACCAGTTGTTTCGGCTGTCGTCGGTCGTTTGATAGTTTCGGTATCCGAACACATGGGTGATCGAATTGACCGACCACGTGATGTGCCAAACCCAAACGGTTCGTGCGATCACGCCCCACACGAACACGCTGGCTGCCATCCGGTAGGCCTCCGCGTTGTTGCCGTAGACGAGCATCGAAATCCCGACCGCCAACAACGCGTACACAAACGCGTGTGCGAGATAAAACATTCCCGCCGGACTGGGTAGCTTTTCGATCCATCGGTAATAAGGGTCCGACAGAATGTCTCGGGCATACTTTTCATACATCGAAAACGTTGCCATGCGTGTCCGACTTTCGTGCACCAACCATCGCACGTGAGCCCACATGAAGCTGATGCGTGGCGAGTGCGGGTCTTCCGCGTGATCGGAATGACTGTGGTGCATGCGATGCCAAGCCACCCAGTGCGCCGGCGTTTCTTGGGCGGTGCACATGGCCAACGTCACCAGCGTTCGCTCGAACCATTTGGGCGATCGAAAACTGCGGTGCGACAACATGCGGTGGTAACCGATTGGAATCGCCATTTGCCCGAAGACAATCACACCAACAACAAACGCAGCGACCCCGGCCCAAGAAAAGAAATAGGGCATCAAAACCAACAGCGTCAACAAGTGCAGGGTCACGAAAAAGATCGTGTAATCCCAACGGATCGAACGCTTGGTTGGATCGCTGTAGGAATGCTCCTGCGAAGCCTTGCCGGTGGGAGCGGGAGATGCAGGTTGAGCTGGAGACTGCAAATCGACTTTGGGACTTCTCTGTCCAGTCTTTCCAGACCTAGCTGGAATCGTTGCCGCCTCGGTGGTCATCATGATACCTGGGATGAGTTCGCGGCTAAGAGGTTTGTTTCGATCAGAACCAGCCGTCTGCCCGATCGAGCCGCAGCATATCGTATCGAGGGTGGAAAGGAAGAACGATTCTCGTAGTCCCACACACGCATCCCGGCAGGAGAACGCTTCGCGACGATGACACAAACTCTCCGGCTTCGGGTTTGTTGAAATGCTCGCGTCTCGATCGACGACGATTGTGTCGGGATCCAACCACGAAACCAGCCACTCCCTTCAAACCGGCAAGTCCAAATCCGGAGCGAATCGGCTATGGTGTTTCGTGTCGATGCAGCGAAACTGCGCATCGACTTTGACGACACAACCAGCCAGAGCCACCCTTCGTCCACGTCTGACCACTGATGGAAACCCAACCAAGCGAACCGATTGCATCCACCTCACCGTCTTTTGATCTGATTGTCCCCTGTGCGTTTGGATTGGAAGCCATCGTCAAACGGGAACTCAAAGGACTGGGCATCGACGCCAGCATCAGTGATTCCGGGCGGGTCTCTTTTCAAGGCTCTCACGAATCGATCTGCCGAGCCAATTTGTGGCTCCGCACGGCCGACCGGATTTTGATCCGTGTCGCTGAATTCCCCGCCGGTGATTTCGATGCGTTGTTCGACACGACTCGCGATATCCCGTGGGGAAACTTGCTACCCGCGGACGCTGCCTTTCCCGTCACCGGACGTTCGATCAAATCGACGTTGACCAGCGTTCCGGCATGCCAACGCAGCGTTAAGAAAGCCATCGTCGAAGCGATGATGCGTGATCACAGAACCAGCGAACTGCCTGAAACAGGACCGCTCTACAAAGTCGACGTGGCGATCGTGAAGGACGTCGCCACGCTGACCATCGACACGACGGGCCGCAGCCTTCACCGCCGCGGATACCGAACGCACATCTCCGCGGCTCCTTTGAAAGAAACGTTGGCCTCGGCGATGGTTTTGCTGAGCTACTGGCGAAACGGTCGTCCATTGATCGACCCGTTTTGCGGCAGCGGCACGATCCCGATCGAAGCCGCCCGGATTGGTCGCAACATGGCCCCAGGGCTGGAACGCGAATTTGCTTGCCAGGCTTGGCCTGATTTCTCAGCCGAACTTTGGTCGGACGCACGTGCCACCGCGGCCAGCCAAAGTCTTCCGCCGTTGGAAGAGAAAATTTTGGCCAGCGACATCGACGGTCGCGTCCTGACCGCCGCCCGAGACAACGCGATTCGCGCCTGCGTTCAAGACGACATTCACTTCCAAGCCATGCCGGTTCACGAGATCAGCAGCAAGAAAACGTTTGGCTGTGTAATCGCCAACCCGCCTTATGGCCAACGGATTGGTTCAGGTCAATCTTCACGCTTCGATTCCGAAGATCAAAACGGCGATGGCCCTGAGGATTGGGAACTCGACGAACTGTACGAGTCGTTGCCCGCCATCTTCGAGCGATTGCCGACTTGGTCGCGTTACATCTTGACCGCCTACTCCAATTTGGAGCATGCGATGGGTCGTGCCGCAGACCGTCGCAGGAAGCTTTACAATGGCCGCATCGAATGCACCTACTATCAATACCACGGTCCAAAACCCAGCCCGGCAGATAAACCCAACAAGACATCGCCGCCAGCAGTAACAGAAGCAAGCGAACAAACAACGCCAGCACCACCCGCGCCGGAACCACCCAAACCAAAGCCCAAGTCACCTTGACCTCAGTCACCACCCAAGTCTTGAACGCCGCTGCACGCATGATTCCCCACGGTGGTGAGCTCACAGGACCTGCCATACCGCAACTCGAAGAGTGAGAGACGTGATGTTCAGACGAACAAATCGATCGATACGAATCTGCGTGGAACACCGATCTGCAAAAGCGTTTTGCTGTGCCAATCCGATCTTGGCAACCACCGTTTGGATCGCCTCGGTGGTGTGCATTTCCGGCTTGGCGATGACGGCGGAAACCGACAAAGTTTTCCGCGCCGGTGCGTTCGCGATCGACATCACTCCTGAGAAGTTCCCGGTCAGCTCCTCGGGCAGCATGACGCACCGAGTGGCGAAACAAGCCCACGATCCGCTGCATGCTCGTTGCTTGGTGCTCGACGACGGCCAGACGAGCATCGCGTTGGTCACGTGCGACAGTTGCATGATCCCGAGAGAGATCTACGACGCGGCCAAGCAACTGGCGTCTGAATCAACCGGCATCGCTACCGATCACATTCTTTGCTCAGCAACCCACACGCACACCGCCGTGTCGGTCGCACCGACCTTTCAAAGTTTGGTGGAAGAGGACTACATCCCATTTTTGGTGGAGCGAATCGCGGAAGGGATCATCCAAGCCCATTCGCAATTGGAACCAGCACGAATCGGTTGGGCGATCGGCAACAATCCGAATCAAGTCTTCAATCGCAGATGGTTTCTGCGTCCCGGCGTCGCAATTGACGACCCGTTCGATTCAGGAACGGATCGAGTGCGGATGAACCCGAGCGCGAACAGCCGCTCTCTGCTTCAACCTGCCGGGCCGGTCGACCCGGAGGTTCCCGTCGTTGCCGTCCAAGCCCTCGATGGTCGGCCGATTGCGATGTGGGCAAACTACTCGCTGCACTACGTCGGTGGTGTTCCTCCCGAATCGCTCTCTGCGGATTACTTCGGCGAGTTCGCTCGCCAGTTTGCAAAAATGATCCTGGCCACTCAGAGCAAGCCACCTTTTGTCGCGGCAATGACCAACGGTACGAGCGGTGATATCAACAACGTTAATTTTTTCGAAGGCCGATCCCGCCAACCCCCGTTCGAGCAAATTCGATTGGTGGCCAACGACGTGGCGGCTTCCGCGGCGGTTGCCTACCAACGCGTCCAATTTGAAAACTGGGTGCCATTGGAGATGCGTGAGACCGAGATCGAACTTGGCGTTCGCCGTCCAGATACTGAAGAAGTTGCAAGAGCCAAGCAACTGCTCGCCGACGCCGGTGATAGCCCCAAGAATGATCGCCGCTTGATCTACGCGGGTGAAACATTGGATCTGGCCGAGTACCCGCCGACCGTGAAGGTGAAGCTGCAAGCGATTCGGATCGGAGGACTCGCCATCGTCAGCAGTCCCTGCGAAACGTTTGTGGAAACCGGACTGGCGATTAAGAAATCCAGCCCCTTCAAACCCACGTTCACGATTGAACTCGCCAATGGCTACAACGGTTACCTGCCCACGCCCGAGCAACATGCACTGGGCGGCTACGAAACCTGGCGGGCCAAATCGAGTTACCTTTCGGTCGATGCCGAACCGAAAATCCGAGAAACACTTCTCCAACTGCTCGATGAACTGAACACGTCACGACCACAATCGACCGTCGCACAATGAGCTCAAGAATCTGGTTGCCAAAGATCCCGTTGATTTGGGCGGTGATTGCTTGGGCCGGTGTCGCTCTGTCGTTGAACGCGTTGCCATTGGCTAAGTCCAGCGTCCACTGGATGATGCATCCCGAAACCGCTGATTCGCTGCAGTGGTGGGCATCTCAGGCCAACGCAGTCTTGTACTGCGTGACAGCAATTTTCTTTGCCTATGGTCCACCGGTCCGAGCAACGGTGGCCAGAACCATCGCACGACTATTCACGATTCTTTTTATCATCGTCGTGTTTCCATTTGTCGCGAGTTCCATCCAACGATTTTGGCACGTCCGACCCGATTCATGGGATCTGCTGCTCTGGCGACTGGACGATGATTGGAACCAAGGACGTGTCTTTGAATTCTTGGGCGAATCCATCGCGTGGCTGATCGCAATCGGTTCTTTGTGGCTGATCTCGGGATGGCGAAATGTTGCTCTGAAATCAAGAACCGCTGACGAAGACATCGCCCCCGAAAAGAACGCACGCCCCGTCACGATTCAACGTTTGATGGCGCTGACCGCGATGGCGGCCGGCTTCGCGGCTATCCTGCGTTGGTTGCAATGGTCCGCATCATCTCAGGACTTGGTTCGCATGGCTTCCGCCGTCGCGATCGCGTTGTCCATCGCCTGTGTCGGCGCATTCACAATGCGTCCAGGTCAGCGAAATCGTTTGTGGGAATGGGCTCTCGGCGCGACGCTGATACTGCTGACTTGGGGAGCATGGTTCGCCTATCGATTCTTTGCCGATTGGTATATTGGCGCGAGGTTTCCAATCGCATCCGATCTCTCTGATCGAATGCAGAGCATTATTCTTTCGCGATACCTGAAGACTGCCAATCTGAGAACCATTTCCTTCATTTGCCACGCGTTGATCGCTTGGACTTTTTTCGCGGTGCTGGGTTATCGCTTGCAAAGAACGCTACCCGATCACCCCAGTGTCGGCTCTAAGCAGTTCGGCAGGAATGATCGGGTACAACCTCACGTCGGCGAGTCTCTCTGAGACTCGCAAATGACAGCGTCTCGGAGAGACGCCGCTACGTGATAAAGCCCAAGGACTCCTGCTCACGTGCTTAGCGAACCGACACCACGCTGATCCTCACGCCGCGTGCCGCGTTGGCCTTTGCGGCAAACACGATCACTCAACGGTCGCATTGCGCACTCAGGAAGCTTCACCCAACAGTTCTTTGATCTTGGCGTGCAGTGCGTCGGCGTTGGCTTGACCACTGCCGACCTTGATCATCTGGACGTTGCCTTCGCGATCGACCAGCACCGCATGAGGAATCCCGGTCACACCAAAGTTGGACTGCATGTCAGTGACCTTGGGCGAAATGATGGTGGGGTGCTTCATGTCCTTGGATTGCAAGAACTTTCCGATCGCGTCTCGCTCCTCTTCCGGCTCGACGTCGTCGGATCCGTTGACCGCCTTTTCAGCCTCTTCGTCCCAGACATAGCCGTAGTAGCGAGTGATCCCCACGACTTCGAATCCTTGGTCACCGAACTCTTCGCGGAACTCTCGCAGATGAGGGAACGTTGCGATGCAAGGGCCACACCAAATCGCCCAGAAGTCGTACAGGACAACCTTGCCATCCAAGTCCTCCAAACTCATTCCGTCTGCGTTCGCCCACCCATCGATGTCCAATGCGGGAGCTGGCTTTCCAATCATCTCCAATTGCTTGCGTGTCGACTCAATACGACTCGCCAAAGACTTGATTCGCCGGAGTGTTCGTTCAACCCGTTTCATTTCCTCAAACGGCGTCAACTTGGCGATTGCCGCCTCCATTCGTTCGCTCGCTTCGTCGGGGTCGACTCGAGCAAGCCCGCTGATCACCGAGTATTCGTTGCTCGCGTACAAACTCAACACCGCCTGGGAATCTGGATACGCCGCCAATGCTTGTTCGACCGTGACCGCCACGCGGTCTTGTCCATCGGCATCCTCGAACATTCTCGCTTGAGTGGTCAGCAGACTGATCAGGGCAACGTACACATCCTCCGATCGTTCGTCGGTATCGACGATAGCCTCCAGCGCTGCCACCTGTTTCGCAAGCATCTCCTTGGCCGAATCCTCGTCTTCGCGTGCCAACATCGAGGCACGCGTTCGGATCAAACTCGACAGTGCGGTTTGGATCTCAATCGGGTACTCCGCTTCCAACGCTCGAACCTTCTCAATGGCTTGATCAGACCAATCAGAAACCATCTCAGGTTCGACAGCGTGAAGACCATAGATGTTGACCTGTTGAATCAAACTGCAGAGCTGTACCGCGGCGGAAGGCGAATCGGTCCGAGCGAGTTCAAACTCAACCGCGGCTCCAAATTGCTCCATTGCTTTGTCGTACTTGCGTGCACGAACAAACCCGGTCGCGATCGTTTGATGAAACGCCTTGAGCGGTTCCGCGACCACATCTGACTCCATTGCCGTCTCAAGAATCTTCGCTGCCTCAGCCGGCTTTCCCTCTTTCACCAATTGAAGAATTCGATCGGGAAGAGAGAGTATTTCGGCATCCACCTCGACTGGTTCCTCGTCAACCTCTTTTGATTCGGCCGACTGATCTTGCCCGCAAGACGTGGTTGGGAAGGCGAGCACGAAGCTCAACGGTGCCGCAAGCAAGGCAAAGGCCAGAAACTTTTGCAAACGCATCAAATGTTTTCCTTGGAAATTGATCGAACCGATGGTTTCCGCCTGCGGCCGATCCTAACCGGTCTCTCCAGCGAGCTGTTGCTGGCGATCAGCATCCGAAAGCCTATCCGCCCGAATCCAGGCACCGACGGTAGTTTCCAAGCCCGTAACAAGTCTCTGCTAGACTTGAGGAACTGATTGAGAACAGTCATTTCGCTCATTCCATCAACTTTGATCGTCGGATCGGAGTGCCAATTGCCCAAGCCAAATTCACTACCGCTTCGAATCCCTCGCATCTTGTTGATGATGCTTTTGCTCGTTGGGATTGGGTTATTGATTCACTCCAACCTGGAACTTTCGACGCTACGACGAATACACGCTGACCTTCGAGACGAAATTGGATTGCTGGAAGTCGAAGACCCGACACAGGTCACGATGGTGGCAGTCCCCACTCCCAACGATGTTGTGCCACCCGGAGTGGAGCAGGCTCACGTGTGGAGGTATCGCATTCACTTCCCTGCCAACTACGGGGCATCATTTTCGACACAAGGCGGACTCGTGGCCGCAAACTCTCCTCAGGGGCGTGGGGGTTCGAGTAGCAGCTGGGGCAATCCGAATAAGACGCCAGAAGAGTTGCTGACAACGATCGCCTTGGTCAAAAGCGACGGCAAATGGATATGCTGCCGAGACACCGGAGGTAGCTCTAGCACAATTAGCCTGCCAGACGATTTCGATCTGGAAAGCCTAGATGACTTGGTCATCGAAACTCCAGTGGCTCTAGGAGACAAATCCCGCTCATTCGAAACAGACGAAGCGATTTGCTTGATCCGTTTGCGAGAGAAAAATCTTGCCAAGAAACGAAATGGCGAAACTGAGAATGACCTGTATCGCGGCTTCCACCTGTACGTGTACGGCGATAAACACAGAGCAGCTTTTGACGCGTGGGCCAGAGGCGATACCACGTCCATGCAGGAGACGACTCCATGAGCGACGACGGCGACACCAGCGAACCAAAACAAACTGTTTCATCAAATGATCCCTTGCCTAAGGCAGCGGTGTCCTCCAGATCCCAGAGCAAACGAATTCAATTCGGCCTGCTGGAACTTCTGTTGCTAATGACAGTCGTTGCCGTTTGGCTGCCCGTGTATCTCGCGAATCGTGAGATTCCGGTGCTCGAGGCGGAGATCGAAAGCATGCGATTCGCAACCACGCAACTTGTCGTCGCCGATGACCAACAACTCAATGTCCGATCATTGCCTAGCATTTGGCACAGCATCGACAGTTGGAAGTACAGCGCACCAGCTGAAGCAGACCTTGAATTGCGACTGGCGACCGAGTCCATCAATCCGACAACGTTGCCGTCCAACTACCGAGCCACTGCGTTGCCAACTGGGGAACACTCGATTCATTTGAAAACGACCAACGATAGCGAAGGTTATCACTCCATCGTTTTCCTCGACGATGAAGTCATTTTGCAATATCACCACCCCAAATCATGGACTGACTCATCTGGCAGCTCAAGCTCCAGTGACGCTTCCGATCAATCCTCCGCGTATCCATTGGATCAGCCATTGAAGCTCAAGTTGCAAAGGCATTCCATCAGCCATCCACTCAAGCAATACAACTCGCTGCAGATTCCCGAGGATTACGACAGCAAAGGCAATTGCCTTTGGATCTCACCCACGTCAGTGGTTCCCGATCGAGCCCCCGTCTTTCATTTCCCACTGAACGACAATGCAAACGAAGGAATTGGCCATCGCCAGGGCATCAAAGTTGTTGTGTCCAACCAAACCGAACTGCGCGACGTCATTGGCATCTCGCCTTCCTTCGGCGCAACACTTGGTGACAATCGATTTACGCATCCTTACTTTCCACTTGGTGTATCGATCCGGCCTATCCTCGATGAACAGCCGCAGCCCCAAGCGTTGGACAAGTCAGAAGCCGCACCGTTTGCTGTCCCCCAATCGCTGAACGACACGTTGGAACCAATCAGACGTGACGGAGTTCGTTTTAAGAACGAACAGGTCACGGAGGCATCCATCAATGATGACGATACGAGAATGCGTGTCTTTGCTCACTACCAGCCGTGTGCGTCAGGAGCGAAACCAATCATCGAAATTCTCTTTGATGCCTCTCACCCCAACCGAGTCGGTTTTCTGCCGCACGCCTCGCCCGACAGCCTTCCAATGAAAGCCTGTCAATTCGTCACTCGTTTCGATTCCCAATTCCTTTGGCGTGAGATTGAGATGGTCGATAACGCCTCTCCCGAAGGATCAAACCAACCACATCGTCGGCCGCTTGCTTCACTTTATCCCAAGATCGACTTTGCGAAGCCGATCGCTCCGACTCCTGATAGCGTCGCTCCCTTTCCGTGGCGTAAGATTGCAAAATCCAGATTGCCACTCGCGACGATGCACGACTCTGCCGCCGAAATGAATCGTTTGACTCTCACGACCGACGTCCCCGATGTAACGAGTTTGGTATACCCGTGGGGTCTGCATCGCAAGTGGCGTTACGAAGGCATACCCAATCTCCAAACCTGGTGGCTTCCCAAAACTGATCCAAACAGCGACCAAGAAATTTCGGTTGAAGTGCGAGGTGGATCGTTCTTCCCAACTACACAGCACCTCGTTCCAGGAGGCCCGGTCGTACAAAATGTTCGGATCACCGTTCCGATGCCCGCAACAGATCCAGTGTGGCTGGAGATATCTGCCGAGCCAAAACCGGACGACGAATGAAACAATTGCGAACCGATGACAAGTTCAGCGAGATCGAAACAGATTGCTGGTCAGTACCTCGGTCACCATCGTCCGCAGCCCGCCGCCGTCCGCTTGGACGCGCACCAAGATGTCGTCGATCTCAAATTGATCAGCACGCTCCATGTGCCGGCCAGTCGAGTAGGCCAGCAGCTTTTCGATCAGACTCCGAGTGAATTGCTCGCGGCGGCTTTCCAGTAGCTTCTGTTTGAAATCGCCGAAGTTCGTGAACTCTTCGCCGGACGGAAACTTGCCAGTCGCATCCACCTTGGCCGCTTTGCCTTTTCCCTTGGCCTTGGGATATTTGTCTCGCCAACGCCCGATTGGGTCAAACGTTTCCAGTGCATACCCGAGCGGATCAATGCTGCGATGACACACGGCACAGGTTTTGTCTTGGCTGTGTTTTGACAACCTTTCCCGAATCGTCGTTGATCCACTGACGTTGGCATCGATGCTCGGCACCTCATCCGGCGGCGGAGGCGGCGGAGTTCCGAGAATGTTCTCGAGCACCCACACACCGCGAGTCACTGGTGAGGTGTCGACACCATTCGCACTGACCGTCAGCACTCCTGCCATTCCCAACACCCCGCCGCGTTGGCGGTTCTCGTCCAGGCTGACACGTTGAAATCCATCGGCCAAACGCATCGTGTCCTTCTCAGGCAGCCCGTAGAGCTTCGCCAGTTTTTTATCCACGAACGAATAGTCCGCATCCAGCAAATCCGTCACCGGCCCGTTCTCATCCAACAAATGCCGAAAGAACAAACGCGTCTCCTGCTTCATCGACTCAGGAAGATTCTCGGCATAGTAATCGGGTACCGTCTTACGCGGCGGTGGCAGATTCCCAATGTCACGAAGGTTCAACCAACTATCGAGAAAGCCGTTCACGAATTCGTTGGAGCGATCTGATTGAAGCATTCGCTCGATTTGCTCCGTCAAAACGTCTGACTCGGTCAGTCTGCCTGATTTGGCTTCCTCAAAGAGCTCTTCGTCCGGCGGTGCAGCCCACAAGGCATAAGAAAGACGCGATGCCAAGTCGAACGGCCGCAGCAACGTCTCGTCATCCGGCGTGATCTCGCTGAGGTAGAGGAACGACGGCGAGCACAAAATCATCTTCAACGTATCGAGTGCAGCTTGTCGCGGGGTCGCGTCTTCCGACAACCTTTTGTTGTAGATCGACTCGATCCGATCGCGGTCCGCTGGTTCGAGCGTGCGGCGATAGGCACGTTGGCCAAACGCGAACAACTGGTCCAAAGCGTGATCTTCCTGAAACCCATCGTTTCCAAAAACGGCACGCTCCTCTTTGCTGCCGTTGGGCTCCTCCACCGGACCACGCACCTTGATCTCACCGATGCGAATGTGCGGCAATTTTCCTTCGCGAAGAAGCGATGTTCGGCTGACACCGACTTTGGGATTCTTGAACTCGTCCTTGTACCGGCGATTGGTTTCGATCACAGAAGCCCGTGACTCGTACGGGCCGTTCGGAAATATGAATCGAGGTGTTTGTCCCGCTTCGAGCCAAACGCGAAACGACAACCATTCGGGCTGCTCGTCAGGAACGATGGCAGTTGCCAGAATTGGCTCGATCGCCTGCGGGTAATGAATGTGCCCCTTCGTGGCATCGCCGGGAACCACCGCGATTTGAAACGGTTCCGAGAAATCGATGCGGAAAATCTTGGGATCGTAGTGTGTGTCCCGATGCATCGCTTGGGCGTTTACCTCGATGTCATAAAGTCCCGACACGGGGACGCCTTCGAGGAAGTCTTCGATGTGTCCGTAGCCGCCTTGTCGTGTGTCGGTGTTGGGTTGCTCGTACAAACACAAGTATTCAAAATTGAAAACAGTTCGGTGTGCCCCCGACAATTCTTCGTACTGTTGAAAGTTGTCGGTGAAGTGCCACGACTTGGGTTCCGTTGAAGGTTTGCCAAGTCGCGTTTCCACCAATCGCGAGGCAGCTTGGAAATATTGGTCCAGCAAGAATCCCGAAGTGACCAACGATTCGCCAATCGTGTCGATGTGGTGACTCGTCTTTTCCTTCGGAAAGTCAGCGGTCAGTCCCAAGGTGTCGACGCGACGGCCAAACAGCGCCGCCAAAGTCACCTCGTATTCACGGTTGGAAAGTCGACGCATCACGGTACGGCCAGTGGAGCCTTCGAATTGACCGCGAGCTTCGGCAACGCTGCTTCGCAACTCTTGAAGCAAAGCCAAACGTTCCTCGTCGGTTGGTTGTTCGGAATCCTCCGGTGGCATCGTCTTCAGCGTTACCTGATCGATGATCTCATCCGTCGCGATCAGTTGCTGCTCGGACGAGATCGGAAGCTTGAACGACTCGAATTCTCGCTCGCCCTCCGCCGAGGCGTTGTCGTGACATTCCAGGCAATACTTCCCTAGAAAGTCCGGGACGACCGATGAAGCGTCAACGTCTGTCATCGAGTCAGCTTCATCCGCGAAGGATTCCGGCAAGTGCAACAGACAGAGCACGACCAAGATCGCGAAACGCAAGTTTGACAGAAACGATCGACTCGGAAGTATCTGGCCCACGGTTATGAGAAGCTCCCGGTGCTGGTGCCAAACGACTCCGTTTGAACGCCCATTTTTTGAGCGATGTCGACGTACAGGTTGCACAGCGGAATTTTGTTGCGGTTGCCGGAACCCACTTTCTTGAATTCACCGCGACCGTAGCCACCACCTGCCAGCACGATTGGCAAGTCTGAATTCGTGTGCGAACTGCCGTTGCCCATTCCGCTGCCGAACAGCACCGCGGTTGAATCCAGCAATGACTGCTCACCATCCTGAATTGCCGCCAGTCGCGTCAGGAACTTTCCAAATTGCTCCAATTGGTAAGTTTCCAGCGTAAGCAGATGTGCGATCGTTTCCTCGTCGTTGCCGTGGTGCGAAAGGCTGTGATAGGACTTGTCGATTCCCAGATTCTGAGGCAAGAAACTGCCCCCAATTTCCAACGTCGCGATTCGAGTCGAGTCCGTTTGCAGAGCCAACGCAATCAGCTCATACAACATCGGCAGGTCGTCGACCGTGTTCGTGTTCGCTGGCTTCTCGAACGGGGCTTCCGGTTTTGGTTGATCCGCCCACCGACGACGTACTTCGAGTTGCTTTTCCACTTCGCGAATCGAGCTGAAGTACTCATCCAGCTTGGATCGGTCTTCTTGATTGACTCGTTTCGAAAGCGAACCTGCTTCTTCCGTGATCGAATCCAGGATCGATGCCTGCAACGCATTCTCGTTGATCATTTGAGATCGCCGTTGCTCCGACTCCGTCATGAACAACCGGTCGAACAATTCGGCTGGTCCCGTGATCGGAGGCACGCGGACACCCGACTTGGTCCACGACATTTGGCAACCGCCGTGAATGCCTCCTTCTGATCCAACCGTCAACGATGCAAACCGAGTTTGCTTGCCAATTTCATCCGCCAGAAATTGGTCGATCGTCACGTTGCCATCACGGCGATTCTTCGATTCATGATGCAGCACACCCGATAGAAACGTGTGCACGGCGAAGTGCCCACCACGAATTCCATGATCCAAACCACGATAGACGTTGATGTGTTCGCGGTTCTCAGCCAACGGTTTCAGCAGCGTTGTTTCTTCATATTCGCGACCTGGCGTTTCCGGGAAAAAGTGCTTTTGTTGGAAGCCGAGCAAGTTGCCAACCGCAACGAATCGACGAGCCCCCGTCCCCGCACCGCGAGTCGACTGGACCGGTGAGTTGTGATCAACCGTGTCGGCCATCAAAGACGGCAAACCAGGCAACGCGAGCGACCCGGCGAGAGAACGAAGAACAAAGCGACGACGACCGGGATTCTTTGGTTTGGACATGCTCATATTCTACTCGTTACGGAAAGGCGATCTGTTTCGGTAGGGCGATCTGGTCAACCAGGAACGGATCTGGCTACTTGCGAACGGGGCGTGTGAACTGGTCGCGAATGGTTCCGTCCAGCAGCAGACAAGTCCCATGCAATGCTTCCTTGGTGAATTTCAAGACAAACACGTGATGGCCCTGGTCAGCCATGCCGGGTGACTCCAAAAACCATCGGTCGGTCTTGGGAGTTCGCTGCGGCACACCCAAACCACCCTCACCGATGTAGACCACGCCGGTTTCGTCCGATTTGCCGTCACGGATCGGCACGGTGCGTTTGATGTTGTGACCGTCTGCTTCGCAGACCAAGTCCACGTTGTATTTTTCAAACAGCGGAACCCAGCTCACCAAACCAGCCCCAGGTGTTTTGACCGCTGGATAAACCGGCCGATGGTACTGAGTGAGCAACCAACGATTGGAATCGCGAGACGCTTTGAGTTCCGCCTTCAACCATTGTGCTTGATCGCCAGCCGTGCTGGTTTCTGAATTCAAAGTCGTGAAGCGGACCTGGGGACTGAGATTGATCCCGTAGTAGTTCAAATCACCTTCGGGAAAACCAAACACTTCGTTGAACGGTTTGCCTTTGTCGTGATTGCCTCGAGCGGGAATGATTGGCAACAAACGGCCATCCGAAGCGGTCGTCAATTCGTGGTCGGATAGCCACATCGACCAAAGCTCCATCTTCTTTCCGGTGACGATGTAATCTCCACCATGGGCGAGTGCCAGTATGTCATCAGACAAATCGTCGTTGTCGTAGGAAGACTCGACCAACGCCGCGATCATCTTGTTGATCCGTCGACGTGCATCTTGATCCGAGCGAGAATCGCCCCCGTGCAAAATACTGAAGTCGCGGTCAGTCCCCGGTGCGGTCACAAAGTAGAAGACCGGTGACTCATTCGCGTCACTGACCATTTGCACCTCATAAGCAGTTCCGGGCTGCAGATCGGTCAAACGAGCATGGTGATAATACGACTCGAACTCGCCGCCGGTGTAGCGACCGGACTCAGCCAACTGTTCGGCCAAAGTCTCGCCACTGCCTTTGATTCGAAAACGAACCGAATGCGAACTTCCCGCTTCCTTGGTGCTCCAAGAAATGGTGGCCCTGGTCGCCGGGTCCGCGGTCCAAACGACTCGCCACTGGGCCGGCTGGGTTCCTGTCAACGGAGCGTCAGCTTGCGCGGTGGCGCTGCCCAACATCAGACAGCAAAGAATGCCGAGAATCAGCGAGCGCGTACGTTTCCTGGATCTCATCAGCGAGTCAATTCGATGGTGGGTGGGGTGCGTCAGATGCCATGTGGGATGGCAAACGCGGTGGGAGTTGGGGTGGGGTGGTGGGAGTCGAGGCTATTTTCGCTTCGCCGTCCAGTGGATCAAGATAACAAGTGGAACACCACCGTTTGCGATCCGGATCAGCGTCTCGGGCCAAGCCTCCAACCCGAGAGCGGTCATTCTACTCGCTGCGGTCACCAAACCCCAAACGACCATGTAAAACGCCGCGAATCGGGAGCGGAAAACCAGCAAAACCAAGGCGACAAGAATATCAGCAATTCCGATCGCAACCAACAGTTTCTCCGCGGACGCTTGAGTGGTTCCCGCCTCCGTCCACTGCATGTCGGACAACAAAATCAGGTCAATGAAGGGAGCGTAACACTCGTAGGCCTTGTACCCGTGCGCCGCGAAGGTGAGCGAGGCGGCGACGGCCAATAGGATCACCGCGATTCGGGTCCGGGCTGGGGACACGCACGACGCAACGCCCATTCCGCCGCAAACAGCCAACGCCAACGGAGCGATGTATCGGACCGCATGTTCAAAGAGCGACAATTCCGCGAAGACCGCTGCTCGCATCATGTGAGCTGCAGCGATCAACAGCATCCAAATCGCGATCCAAACCGCTGCCACCCGATCCATCCAACCTGCGATACGAGTCCAAGAAGAATCGCTCGACGGTTTTCGTATCAACAAACCATTCAGACACAAAATCCCGCCGGCGAACAAAGTCGTCAAAGCACCCATGTTGTCGATCGACTGGGCGATTGATTCCGGCCAATCACAATCGAAATACAGCCATCCATAAGCATCGCTTTCAGTTTCCAACGACGAAAACAAATAGCGGGCTCCCAAGCCAAAACACTGCACAACGACAACCACGCGCAAGCACACGGCCATCGCAAAGGAATGCGATGCTCGATCCTCGGGTGCTTGCCCGATGGAGGTGTCGTCAGTTGAGGTGGGTGGAGGCGAGGTGGGAGTGTTCATGGGCGGAGCATGATACTCCAGGGAACGCGAACGTGTCGTGGTGGCCGTTGCCCTCGGATGCTTTCTCAGCTTTCAATTCATGTGATGCTGGTCATCACCAATTCGCCGCCGGCAAGAGTCTTGGCGAACTCAGAACCGCCGTTCTTTGATCGCTTCGTGCCCCAACGGCGAACGGCCGATCAGCAGCGCCGCCACCGCACCGGCAATGAATCCGCCCGCGTGAGCCCACCATGCGACTCCCCCCGCTTCGCCACCGGCGAGCGAGCCCAGACTGTTGACCAGCTGAATCACAAACCAAATTCCGAGGAAAACCGGGCCGGGCAAGACGAACGTCGGAAAGACAAACATCAATGGCAAGACGGCCAACACTCGAGCATGAGGATAGAGAAAGGCATACGCTCCCATCACACCGGCAATCGCACCACTGGCGCCGAGTGTCGGCACGGGACTGGCCGGATCACTAAGCAAATGAGCCAGCCCAGCCAAAACGCCCGTCCCGATATAAAGCAGTGCGAACCCAAAGTGCCCCAATCGGTCTTCGACGTTGTCACCGAAAATATACAAGAACCACATGTTGCCCAGGAAATGCATCCATCCCCCGTGCAGAAACATGCACGTGATCAAGGTCGCCCAAGCGGGCACCGCGGGAGGACCGATCTCTTGGCGGATTTCTTGGATCTCGACACCGCGAGGAGTTTGCACCGCAACGCGATGCTGCATGACCGGGGTCGCATCCGGGTCGGTCAGTCGCAGCGGCACCATTGCGAATCCGCTGACGATTCCTTCGCTTTGGTCCGACGAGGCTTTTTGTGCCAAAAACGCCATTGCGCACAGGCCGATCACCAAATAGTTGACCACCGGCGTGGTTCGACTGGGAATGTCATCGCGGAGAGGAATCATAGAAAAGTCACCGCAAAGGTGGTCGTGAGTGATGTTGTCGAATTTGATTGACCAAACGAAACGCTGGAGCATGCGATCGGACGAGATTGACGAGCTTGCTGGTCGATGTCTTCCAGTGAGGTGCAATCAAACTTGGTTGACCGCCCGCACACCAGAGATCATTCAACACCAACGTCAACACACCGGGTTTCGCAACGTTGTCTTCGTTCAGCTTCATCGGTGAACCGCGATAGCGATCACGCAAATCCAGTTCCGTTTCTGAGAACACAACATCGCTGTCGTTCAGTTTTGAAACCAAAGGCGACTGGGAACGAAGCGTGACCGCCAGCAGATGCCGCATTCGGGCCAGAGCCGTCGAGCGGTTTCGTCCTTGCTGTCGCTGCTCCGTCGCTTCCGCGGTGATCGCACCAATTTCAGCGACTCCTGAATCAAACGTCAGAAACGCTCCCGAGGCGGTTCGGTTTCGATGTTGTCCGCCCGGACCACTGCGAGACTGTGTGCGTAGTTGGCAGCGTTTCTCTAACTCTTCCACCGTCCAGAAACAGGGATGAATGCCATCCGCGATCGGAAGCGACATCCGTTCGCCAAGCAACGGCCACGATGGCGTGGAAGCGGGGGGTGGTGTGGAAGAATCAGGCACAGCGAAGGCAACAAATCGGTTTGAACGGCGGGCTCAGATGCCCATCAACCGTTCGATTGTATGCTTTGCATCTTTCCACAATGGTTGAGGCGGCAATCGCAGCACCGCTTGGCAAGTGGCTCCGTCCCAGCGTAGCAACACGTCCAGGTCTCGATCAGTGGTCGACAATTCGCGGATCACTTGTTTGCCGGTGTCCTCGCTCATGCTTTCGATGGGAAAGTCGCACACCGCCTCATAAGCACGCTCTTCCTGTGCTTTAGGTGCGGAAAGAGAATCGCTGGCCAGTTCCATCGGCGACACACTTCGAACGCTTGTTGCCAGTCTGCTTCCCGGCATCGTCGGCGATGTCAATCGCACCGGTGAACCTTCCGCGATGCGTTCTCGATCCATCGCATCAATCTTCAACACGACTTCCAGTCGTGCCTGCGACGCGACGCGACACCATTCGATACGGTCTTCCGTGGTTTGCCCAACGGTCGGACGAAGAGTGAACGGATCATCCATTCTCCAGTCACGTTTCTCAGTGGCCGCAGCGGTCGATTTCGAAGGGGGAAGAATCAAACCAGGTTTGGGACTTAACAAACGCAGCGCGTCGAGCCTCTTCTGAAGCTGCATTTGATTCGATGCCAACGAGGCCGATGCCGCCTCCAACGTTTGCCAGTCTCTCGTCGATGTTCCGGTTCGCAGCGAAGCCAATCGCGTGGAATGCACGCGTTCCTGAATCACGAATTGTTGCCCGCGTGTCTTTTCGAATTTCAATGCCAACGCGGGATCGTAAATCTCCGCCAACCGCTGACCGGCTTCCACCCGATCACCCACACGAACGTCGACCGTTTGGATCACACCGCCTCGAGGCAAATAGACCGACGCGGCATCTCGAACACGAACGACACCCGTGATGTGTCGATATCGCGGGAAGGGAACCATCAGAATCGAAATCCCGACGATGCAAAAACAGATTGCCAAACCAACTCGTCGACCACCGGGAACTCCCGTCCAACCACCGCTTCCGTGAACCATGCGAAAAAGCGACTGAACACCGGACATCGCATAGCGAACCGCTCCGAACGCAACGATGACCATGGCGATTCGCCAAAGTCCCCATCCGGCGGCCCACTGCAAGACGAAGGTTGCAATCGCGATGCTGATTGAGATCCGGTACAGCTTGGACGCCAAGTGATAACCGGCCATCGCCCAGACCCGTTTGCCAAATCGAGTCCACCGAGCGAGCGGCGAGACGAGGATCAATCGCAATCCGCGTCGAGCTTCCTCTCGCAAATTCGCGGTGTCCAACAAGTCACTGAGAATGAAATAGCCGTCGTATCGCATCAGCGGATTCGCGTTGAACAAGACGGTGCTGATCCCACAAACCAAAACCACGTTCATCGCGGTCATGCGAACGTCATGAGACGGTGCCAACCACCAAACCCACAACGCCACCATCGCAATGATCCACTCGACCCAAATCCCCGCGGCCATCACCGCGCCGCGTCTGGTGGCGTTGGGTTGTCGCCATACATCCGTGACATCGACATAGGGACACGGCATGAAGCACAACCACCAAATTCCAATCACACCACAGCGTGAACCAAATCGCCGGCAAAGTACCGCGTGGCCCAACTCATGAGCGGTCTTGGTCAACACGAACGTTGCCGCAATGGTGAGTGGCTGCAGCGATGTCAGGTAGCCATGCAGCGAAGGCACCGCTCCAGCCCACTGCTGCCATCGCACCATCCAAAACAACAGCGAAACCATTCCAGCGATGCTGAACAGAACAACCGCCAGCGGAGAAAACAGCAGCCCGCTGATCGGAACCAAGCGTCGAGCCACCGGATCAATGGATGCCAGCGGAATGCGAAACGACAGAGGCGACTGAAGCCACCGCGACCGGACATTGATCGTTTCGGTGCTGCCACGTTTCAGCCAGCCCGCCGCTTTGGCCTGTGCCCAATACGTCGCTTCGGTTGGCGATGTTTGCCCGTGTCCTTGGGACGTGGATCCTACAAGTGATTGCCAAATGCGTTTGGTCGTGCGAGCGAAGCGGCCGCCAATGTCATCGACGATGACCAATCCGCGACCATCGGGCAAAGGCAACGCGTGCAAGTCCTGACGCAGAGCCGTTGATTCGCGGCCGGAATTCATGGTGGATTCCGAACCGCCCATCACCGCATTTTCCCGCGAAAGGTTTGAGGCTGATCGAGGTTCATCCGCCACGCCATTTCATCGCGTGAACGATAGATCCTCATGGTGACTTGCGCCCCCGGCAACAATTGCCAATGCTGGTCAACGCTGTGCCCTGAACCAGGAACGATGGCGGTTCGCGGAGGAATCGAACCATCATGCGTTTGCCGGCGGTTTTGAACTTCCGCGTGCAGGCGGAAACGGTTCCCGGGCAAACGAGTCGGATCGACCGATGTGATTTTACCCGCCAACATTTTCGCGGTCCCATCGGCTTCGTTTCCCCAATGCACACTGACGTCCAATCCGACACAAGTTGCCGGCGAAAGTTCGTCTGCATCCACCAGAGCATGCAACGTCAACTCACCTGCGGTGGCAACGGTAACCCAAGGTTGTCCCTTCGCGATCCATTCCCCCGTTTCGCGATGCACCGTCAAAACGACTCCGTCAATCGGACTGACACATTCGAGTTGTGCCAGTTCGTCATCGATCAATGCCAAATCAGCAGCGGCAAGTTGCGTGTCGATCTCGGCTTGGCGAATTTGTTTTTTTGTCCGAGCGACTTCCAAACGAGCACGTTCGACCGCCAATCGCATCCGTCTTAACTGATTGGACGACACCGCTCCGTTGAACTTTTGCTCGGTCGCGTTGCTGGCGTCGAGTTCCGCCTCGGCTTCGGCGAGCGACGTTTCCGCGAATTGCATTTCAAGGTTGTCACTGGTGATCAGCTTGGCCGAATCGTACTGCAGCGATGCGGCTCGACGCCGAATGATCAGCGACTGAGAATCCAATTTGCCCAACACATCCTTTTGCCGAACAAACTGGTTTGGACGCACGCTGGTTTCAGCAACCGCACCGCTTTGTAGAGCCGGCACGTCGATCTGTTGCTTGAAGTCGACGACGACATCACGAACTTCGACAACGTTGGTTTCAACCTGACGTTGTTCAGCTGGGTCGGCGGCATGAACCGATGCGACTCCCCAACCAGTGGTCACAAGCAAGCACACGATGGCTTTCAATGCGTGACATCTTTTTATTGCATGGCACATCAGAAATAGCCTCCCCATTGAACTTGGCACCAATGCACAACGTCCTGAACTAAGAACCAACCCACGGGAGTGTGTCCACAATGCAGCGTGACACGAGCGGGCATTTCGGCGAGCGGTTGATCACCGAGCGTGGGCGGTTGGTCCAAACTCAATCGCATCACCACCGATGGTGTTCCATCTGTTGGATCGGGCACGATGGGACCAAACCGCTCCGCTGTGGCAACCAGATCCATCTCACTGGACCAAGCCGTCCCGACGTCAGCGGTCAATGTTTCGGATTGCAATGCCTTGTCGACGGTCTGCAATCGAGTTTGCGGAACGCGAGCATCGACGACCCAGGCCGAGTCTTCCGCGATCACACTCAGGACATCATCTCCGCGACGTAGCGGACGGTTGGCCAAACGTTCCTGCAATCGCCACGCATCGACACGCCCATCACGCATGGCTCTCAAGACCAGCCGGTCCTTCGATTCTCGAATGATTTCGAGTTGCCGGCGGATGGATTCGATTTCTTCTTCGACTTCACGTCCGTCATGAATCGATTCCGAATTGGATTGAGCGGACGGACGTGACATCAAAGTTTGATTGACTTGTTCTTGCTGTCGCAGCAAAACGGCTTGCCGACCGAGCAAGCTGGTTTCCTGCTCTTGCAAGTCCGATGACGTAAGCGTCGCCAAGAGATCGCCTCGTCGCACCATTTGTCCATGATTCACATGCAACGAATCCACAACCGCGTCGCTGGCGGCGTGATACGTGTCCAGCTCGACCGGGCGAATCACTCCGGTGACCGGCACCAAGCTCGGCATCGGCAAACAAACCAAAATGGCGATGACAACCATCGCGGCAAACCAAGTGGCGGCCTTTCGGACGCGAGAACGATTCGCTCGCGAACGCCGTGTGTGATACGAGACGCTGGTATTTTGAACCGCATCGGTGGAGGCAGAATCAGGTTCGACGAGCAAACGCGAAAACCAACGACCGCCCGGAACCGATTCGATGCGGCGTGCGGCCGTCCACGCGGAGGCTCCTCCGACGAGCAATCGGTTCAACGTGCCCCAGTAAACTTCTTCGGACAAGTGCTCCGCTTCATCCGACGTGAATCCAACCAGTCGCCAATGCGAATCGGGATGCGCCGCAACGACCCAAGAGGGTTCGCTGGTGGAACGCGTCGGTACCGATTCGGTCGGAGCAGATTCGGTTTCATCAGAACCTGACGGCGAGGCTACTTCTTGGCAATCGGCGAACCACAAACCATGTTGCGGTTGCAGGCTGGACTCCGTTGCCGATCGGATCGCCTTGGCAGCTTCACTGTGTTGGTCAATGCGATCAACATGGCTGACCGCGACGATTCGTGGCTGCGTCATATCCACTCGGCACAATGCAACACGAGGCAGTCGCAACAACTCCGCCGCGGCGTCGACCCAAGCGGCCTGGATCATCGCTGTTGATGTCATACGATGCAAACGCTCCACCGCGGCATCGACACGATCGGTCGCATCGAGCAATTGACCGAGCTTTTTCAGCCGACGCATCCGCAGGAACTCGCCCGCGAGATCCGACATTTGAGCGAGGAAGCGAAGAGCGCCGCGTTGGCTCGCCGCGGTTCCGCCTTCGTCCAGGAAGACTTCGATCAACCCTTCCGGCAACGACGTCGACGGGTCGATACGAATCGGCACAATCGCCGCAGGGTAAGGCATTGGATTGGCGGGAACGTCGATCTGGTCCGCACCCGGTGTGGGCGGCACCACAACGGGAATCCCCTCGGTCGCAACTTCCGCCAGCAAACATTGATGGACCAGTTCAGCCTCATCCACCAGCGCGGAATCAGTCACACGGCCGAGACGATGCTCGACGACATAATCCTTGGCGGCGGAGTCGCCTTGAAGAGGACGGGTCCAAATGACCACGCCATGACCTGCCATTGCACGTAGAACGCGGTCGGCAAGAAACCGAAAGTACTCGGCCCGTTTGCGAGGTTCGTGCGACGCCGCAGCGACCTCGCGAACAATCTGTGTGATTTCCTGACGGGCTTGGTCGACCAGCGATTGTGCCGATGGGTTGCCCGCCCCTGCGTTCATAGGACCGCGCGTGGAGGAGCCGTTTCCAGCAGATCCAGATGGAGCGGACCCACTGGGTGCAAAGACAAACGGCTCGCTGGACGCGGTCGACGTCATCAATTTCCCATGAGATGCGTGATTTCAATGCATGGATCAACGCCAACGGTTGCCACCAAACGATCCACTGCTTTCGCCTTGAGGAGTCGACACCGAATAGCGACCGCTGGACTTAACCGAAGGCGGCATCCAACGAGGCTTTGATGCGTCCTCGTTCATACGTTCTGGATTGACTCGTGCGATCGGTGTGGAATCGCCAGCAGGAATCGGCTCCACGTTCGAGCGATCTTCTTCACGATTGAGTTGGCGGACATACCACGAGGACGATCCATTGTTTGCCGCCGGTGATGGACCGGTCGCTGCAACTTGTCCGGTCGCGTTCCAACCCGACGACGAACGAGCCGAGTCGCGTTGCATCGTGCCGACTGCGGCAAGGGCGGTGGCAGGTGCAACTTGTGATTGAGCTGCCGAGTTCGTTGGCCCGGTGGCACTCGCCAAAGCAATGTCGCCGGTCGAACCAGGTTGGCTTCCGCGAGGAGTGCGTTTGGCAAATTGAGCGACGGGACCGCTGCCGGCTTCGACCCAAGCCAACCAATAATCTTGAAGTTCGGCCAACGAATCGTAACCGTAGTGCTTTTGAACGTTGTTGGTCCACGATCCGCGTTGCATGTATTCGCCCAAGAAATCGATGAACGTTTCAGGGCCCTGTTGCTCGATCAAAAATCGGCACACCGAGTAACCTTGGGCGTACATCGGCAACACATCCGACGGGTACTCGGTCAACAAGAACAACTGATTCATCGCGATGCCGCGACGCGTTGAGAGGAACTCACGCAGCTTGGCTTCGTGTTTGGCTTTTTCTGAATCGTGTTCGACCGTGGTGCAGATGCCTTCGTCGGCCCAACGTGGCAACGGACGACCAAAGTGAGTCGCCAAAACCGTGTGGGTGACTTCGTGAGGCAGCACGCTGTCGAGAATTCGCTCGGGAGTTCCCACGACTTCCATTTGAAAATCGCGAACAGGAGCGGGGTTGTATGTGGTCACACCTTGAGCGGGCAAATTGCCAGCCACAACGCGAACGGGGCAGGGGGTTGGCCACGGAGGCAAGGGTTGGCCGGTCCAGTAGCTCGCCAGGTCGTCGCGGTACTTTTCCGCGGCATCACCAACGGCTTTTGCTAGCTGCTGGGAGGGGGCTTCGACGATGAAGTTGCGGGTCCGATAGTTGGCCGCGTCGGCTTGGTCGGCCAATCCCGCAAAGACCGCGAAACAGACCACAACGGTGCTCAGCCATCTCTGAACATCGAGACGTGCAGATACGAATTGGCGGATGTTTTTGGCTTCCATGCCGAAGGACTCCGTTCCGGTGGCTGTGCGTCAAAAGGGCGGACCTCGAATCATTCTCGGTCGCGTTCGGGCGAGTTTAGGGGAAGCGGTCAGTTCGCCGATAGGCAGAAATGGACGAGCGCACCTTGCGGTTTGCGTGATCATGCGGACAGTCGGTAGGTT
>TARA_R110002073_G_scaffold128999_6_pt1 | contig 72163 bp, 58 predicted proteins | sample TARA_R110002073 | Tara Oceans TARA_R110002073 (sample SAMEA4397174) | marine metagenome | biome: Polar Biome; feature: [DCM] deep chlorophyll maximum layer (ENVO:01000326); material: water (ENVO:00002006), including particulate matter (ENVO:01000060) such as... | depth 40 m
TCTTACCTTTAAATAATGAATAACTACCATTCATCCACAAAGTACTTCTCCAGGTATCGATTACACTCATTCCATCATATTCGTTTTCATTAAAATCGGTGGTTTTAAAATCGGTGTTTTCATATTCTGTGGTCAAAGACATTTTCAATTGACTCTTTTTATTTTTTACAAGTTGATAAGAAAACCCACCTCCTAACAAATAGCGATACTCAATTTCACGTCTAAAGTTAGTACTAAAAAAACCCAAGACTAGCGGATGAAATCGTTTTTCTGGGTTGATGTACAAAAAATTTAAACTCAAAATATCTTCATCTGCCTTGTCTCCTCCAAACTTCTGAAAAACATACGAATTTTGAGTTTTAAACACCCAGCTATCCCAAGGTTTAAAACTCACGTTAGAATTGGCTCTAAAAATTAAAGTCTCTACATTTCCTCCTTGCCAAAAACCTGTTAATGAAAGATCTGCTTTTACTTTTACAGAATCCTTTACCTCAGTTTGTGCAGAAAGAAAAAAGGGGATAAAAAAGAAAAAACACAATAACCGCCTCATACTTCTCATCATTTAATAAGCTCCAAAAATACTGATTTCACTGATAGAAACCACAAGTAAATTAATCGAAAAAACAAGTATATTAACTTACTTAAAACACAATTCTATATCTTTATCAAATAATAAAAAACTCATGAAGAAAGTACTATTTTCAATAATTATCCTTTTTGTAATAAATGTTCAAACAGTTACTTCGCAATCTACAAAAGAAACAACACGTTTAGCTGAGCTCGATCTTTTTTGGACTGAACTATCTAGAACTGTAAGAGAAGGTGACTTCGAAGGTTATAAAGCCACGTATCATGAAGATGCTGTGGTCATTTTTGCTTCAGGGAAAAATAAGACTTCTGTGTCTATATCGAAAGCCTTAACCGGTTGGAAAAAAGGCTTTGATGAAACCAAAGCAGGAAACAGAAAAGACAGCGCCGAATTTCGGTTTTCACAAAGGATAGGGAATGAAACTACCGCACACGAAACAGGTATTTTTATTTTTACATCCATCGATAAAAATGGAAAAGTAACTGCAAAGTATAGGACTCATTTTGAGATGCTCCTTGTAAAACGTAATGGTAAATGGCTTGGCGTAATGGAGTATCAAAAAAACAATGCTACTCAAGAAGAGTGGGATGCTTTAAAGTGATCCATTTTTAATGCTTTTTTGTTATTTAACTTCCCAAATAATTTACTATTTTCCGTGATCTAAATTCCCTACATGAAAGTTTGCATTGCTGAAAAACCTAGTGTTGCTAGAGAGATTGCTAACATCTTAGGAGCCAACACAAAACGTGATGGTTACTACGAAGGAAATGGCTATGCTGTTACCTATACTTTCGGACATTTATGTACACTATTAGAACCCAAAGATTACAAACCGCATTGGAAAAGTTGGGATCTGAACAACTTACCAATGCTACCTGAGAAATTTTCTACGAAGGTGACAGGAGATGCTGGAATTCAAAAGCAATTTAAAATTGTTGAAGGACTTTTTAAAAAAGCAGATGTGATTATCAATTGCGGAGATGCTGGTCAAGAAGGAGAATTGATTCAACGCTGGGTCATTAATCAAGCAAACTATAAAGGGGAAGTCAAGCGTCTATGGATTTCGTCTTTAACAGAAGAAGCCATCAAAGAAGGATTTAAAAACTTACAATCTTCAGAAAAATATGACAACCTCTATTATGCAGGATTTTCTAGAGCGATCGGTGATTGGTTGTTAGGTCTAAATGCTACACGTTTGTACACTGTTAAATTTGGTGGATACAAACAAGTATTGTCTGTAGGGAGAGTACAAACTCCTACCCTAGCTATGCTAGTGAATCGATACAAAGAAATTGAAAATTTCAAGCCTCAACCTTATTGGGAATTACAAACTACCTATAGAGATACCTCATTTAATTATGAAGAAGGTCGCTTTACAAACAAAGATGACGGACAAACTTTAGCCGATAAAGTAAAGGTTGCCGAATTTGAAATCGTTTCTGTTACTAAGAAAAAAGGAAAAGACTACGCACCTAAATTGTTTGATTTAACTGGACTACAAGTCTACTGTAATAATAAGTTTGGGTTCTCTGCTGATGAGACATTGAAAACTGTTCAGAAATTGTATGAAATGAAGGTGGTTACCTATCCTAGAGTTGACACGACTTTCTTACCCAATGATTTATATCCAAAAGTTCCAGGGATTCTAAGGAAGCTATCTAAATATAGTGAATTGACTTTGCCGTTATTAGAGAACAAAATAAGGAAAACCAAGAAAGTCTTCGATGACAAAAAAGTAACAGATCATCACGCTATTATCCCAACGGGTATTGAAGCCAGTTTACAATACAATCAGCAACAAGTGTATGATATTATTACTAGACGATTCATCGCTGTGTTTTATGATGATAGCGATGTCTCTAACACCTCTGTTACAGGGAAAGCAGCAGAAGTTCCTTTTAAGACTACTGGAAAAGAAATCTTGACCCAAGGTTGGAGAGTTGTATTTAAAAAAGAAGAAAGCGACGTAAAAAAATCTATTTCTGAACAACTCGTATTGCCTTCATTTGTTGAAGGAGAAAAAGGACCGCATGAACCTTCTTTTATAGAAAAGGAAACCAAACCTCCTAGAAATTATACAGAAGCAAGCTTGTTACGTGCTATGGAAACTGCAGGAAAACAGGTAGATGATGATGAAATGCGCGAATTAATGAAAGAGAATGGAATTGGACGACCTTCAACTCGTGCAAGCATTATTGAAACTTTGTTCCGACGTAAATATATTGAGCGCAAGAAAAAGTTGGTAATCCCTACTCAAACGGGGATCCAACTGATTGACTTGATTGACAATGAACTCTTAAAGTCTGCTGAGTTAACAGGACGTTGGGAGAAACGATTAAAAGAAATTGAACGAGGGGAGTTTAATGCAGGGACGTTTATTAAGAACATGAAAAAAATGGTAGATGACTTGGTGTATGAAGTTCGTTCTAGTAAAGCTAAGGTTCGTATTTCACATACTGCTTCTGAAGCTTCTGGTCTAAAATCCAAGAAGAAAAAAGATACTGAAACAAGTTCAGCACAAAAAAAACAAGTCGCAGGCAAAACTTGCCCTAAATGTAAAAAAGGAATTTTGCGTAAAGGCTCAAAAGCTTTTGGATGTTCAGAATATAATAAAACATGTGATTTTATCATGCCTTTTGAATTCTTAGGAAAAAAGATTTCAGAGAATCAATTGATTCGAATGATCGACAAAAACTCAACAACCAACCTAAAAGGTTTTCAAACAGAAACTGGAAAAGTTGAAGGGTTAATTCGGTTTGATGAAAGTTTTAAATTTAAGCTTGAACCTAAGAAAGCAAAAACCTCAGACACTTTTGCTTGCCCTAAATGCAAGAAAGGAACTGTTTTAAAAGGGAAGTCAGCCTACGGATGCTCTGATTATAAACAAGGTTGTGACTTTGTTTTCACCTTTGAAAACATTAAAAAAATCGCCAACGGAAAACCATTGACGAAAGAATTCGTTTTGGAGATTATATCTGCTTAATTAATTATCGTTTGTAAATACAACTTCTCTACTTTCTCTCTAGCCCAAGGTGTTTTCCGTAAAAACTTTAAACTAGATTTATAAGTCGGATTATTCTTGAAAGCATTAATGTTTAAAATCTCACCCAATTCTTCCCATCCATATTCTAAATACAGTTGTTCTAATATCGTTGCTAATTTTATTCCGTGTAGTGGATTATTTGGTTGCTTTTCTGCCATTATTATTTATCTAGGTATGCCAACTTTTATAAAACAAATCTATTCAATTTTAATTAACTTGGCTGCTCATACAAGGTAACATTATGTTTAAGAATTATAGTACTCTTTTATTGTTTTTTCTGATATCTATTAGCGGGTTTTCACAACAATCAAATTTTTCAAAGCAAGATACATTAAGAGGCAGCATTACTGCTGAAAGAATTTGGTGGGACTTACTTCACTATGATTTAGACTTTAAAGTGGACCCTTCTACAAGAAGTATAGAAGGAAGCAATGTGATTCGCTATAAAGTTGTAAGTGAAAGTCAACTCATGCAAATAGATTTACAGCCACCAATGGAAATCACTTCAGTAGTTCAAAACAACAATGACTTAGACTACAAACGCGATGGCAATGTTTATTATATCACATTAAAAGAAACGCAGCGGATAGGTGTAATTAATGAGATTATAATAGATTTTAAAGGGGCGCCTAAGGTTAGTAACAATCCTCCTTGGGATGATGGTTTTACTTGGAAAAAAGATGAAAAAGGCAATGATTTTATAGCAACTTCTTGTCAAGGTGGAGGAGCCAGTATATGGTGGCCTAATAAAGATCATATGTATGATGAACCTGATAATGGCATTACAATGAACATTACGACTCCTAAACATTTAATGGGTGTAGGTAATGGGAGGCTGATAGGTACTCAAGAAAATTCAGATGATACAAAAACCTATACTTGGCAGGTTTTGAATCCTATCAATAATTATGGAGTGAATGTAAACATTGGAGATTATGTGCATTTTTCTGAAAAATTCAATGGAAAAAAAGGTGAACTCGACTGTGATTATTATGTATTATCCTACAATTTAGATAAAGCAAAAGAACAATTCAAACAAGCTTCTAAAACCTTAGAAGCATTTGAGCATTGGTTTGGACCTTATCCCTTTTATGAAGACAGTTTCAAGTTGGTTGAAGTTCCCTACTTAGGAATGGAACACCAAAGCTCTGTCACTTACGGCAATGGCTATCAAAATGGCTACAGAGGCCGTGATTTAAGTGGCACGGGCTGGGGGTTAAAATTCGACTTCATTATTGTACATGAAGCAGGTCATGAATGGTTCGCAAATAGTATTACCAATATTGACATAGCTGATATGTGGATACACGAGAGTTTTACTGCCTATTCAGAAAATTTATTTTTAGATTATCATTTTGGAACAGAAGCGAGTAATGCATACGTGACTGGAACACGCAGAAGTATTCAAAATGATCGCCCAATCATCGGATATTATAATGTAAATAACAGTGGTTCTGGAGACATGTACTATAAAGGGGCAAACATGCTGCATACACTTCGCCAAATTATTGATGATGATGAAAAATGGCGTACCATTTTGCTGGGGCTAAATAAAAAGTTCTATCATCAAACTGTAAATACCCAACAGGTTGAAAGTTACTTAAACACGCATATTCCTGTTAATTTGAATCCTTTTTTCGAACAATACTTACGAACCACTAAAATACCCGTATTAGAATACAAAGTAGAAAACGGTTCTCTATCTTATCGATGGTCTAATGTAGTTGATAATTTTTCAATTCCCGTTAAGGTATCTATCAATTCTAATGAACAATGGATTACCCTTAGTAAAAGTTGGAAAAAACTGCAATTGAATAAAAAAATCACCTCTTTTTCTGTAAACAAAAACTTTTATATTGACATAAAAAACAAGTCGAATTAAATCTTTTTATTTGATAATTAATTGATAGTTTTGTTTATTCAGAAATTAATTATTTGATATCATAACAAACCATTAAACTAAATGAAGAATACAGCATTAACTCACGTACACGAAGCTTTAGGAGCTAAAATAGTTCCATTTGCTGGATATAATATGCCTGTTCAATATGAAGGTGTAACCGCAGAACACTTAACCGTTAGAGATGGTGTTGGTGTTTTTGATGTGAGTCATATGGGAGAATTTCTAGTAGAAGGTGAAAATGCCTTGACATTAATTCAAAAGGTCACTTCTAACGATGCTTCTAAATTGGAAATTGGAGATGCACAATACAGTTGCTTCCCAAATGATAAAGGAGGAATTGTTGATGACTTGATTTGTTATCGAGTAAAAGAGCAAACCTACTTATTAGTAGTGAATGCTTCTAATATTGAAAAGGATTGGAATTGGATTAGTCAATACAACGAAAGTATTGGAGCCAATTTAAGAGATGTTTCTGATGATTATTCTTTGTTAGCAATTCAAGGCCCTAAAGCCATTGAAGCAATGCAATCATTGACTTCTATTGACTTGGCTGAAATTCCTTTTTACAAATTTAAAGTGGCTGATTTTGCAGGTGTTGAGCATGCTATTATTTCTGCTACAGGATATACGGGTTCAGGTGGATTCGAAATTTATGTAAAGAACGACCAAGCTGAACAAGTTTGGAACAAAGTATTTGAAGCTGGTGCTGATTATGGTATTAAACCTATCGGATTAGCAGCACGTGATACACTACGTTTAGAAATGGGATATTGCTTATACGGAAACGATATCAATGACACCACCTCTCCTATTGAAGCAGGATTGGGTTGGATTACAAAGTTTACCAAAGACTTTGTGAATTCAGAAAACTTAAAAGCTCAAAAAGAAAACGGTATTACTCGTAGGTTGGTTGCTTTTGAATTGACAGAAAGAGGAGTTCCTAGACAAGGCTATGAAATTGTAGATGCGGAAGGAAATGCAATTGGTGAAGTAACTTCTGGAACAATGAGTCCGTCTTTAGGAAAAGGAATTGGAATGGGATATGTAAACAGACCTCATACAAAAAGAGACACTCAAATATTTATTCAGGTACGTAAAAAAGCAATTCCTGCTACTATTATAAAATTACCATTCTATAAAGGATAAAAGATCTCTCGAATAAACTCGAGATGACACATATAATAAAGCCGTTCAAATGAGCGGCTTTATTTATTATAAAAAGTTTTTTATTATTTATTTTCTAAGAGAACTCCTTCTTTCCATACACCGGTTTTAAGAATCTGTTCATTAGCATCATATAATGTGCCTTTTCCGTTTTTTCGATTCTCTTTCCACTTACAAGTAAACCGCGTACCATCTTTTAGATACATTGTTCCTTTACCATGACGCATGTTATTTTTCATAGCTCCTTCATAACGTGCCCCGTTTGCCCAAGTATAAGTGCCTTTTCCTCGCATTCCATTTCTTCCTAAACTTCCAGAATACGTAGCTCCATCAGGCCAATAAATATTTCCTTTTACAAATGCATGGTTCATTACCTTCACGTCGTATTTCACATCTTGCAACGAAAACTTATGCCAACCATCACTAATTAGTTTTGTTACGCTTGCATCTACCTTGTTCATTCTTTGCCCGTAACTAAAAAGAGAAACAAAGAAGAGTAAGCTAAAAATTAATTTCGCTTTATTCATATAACACTTAATTTATGACAGATATGTCGAAGTACTATGAATAAAGCTTACAAAGAATATGAAAACAACTTATTGTTTCTCCATTTTATACGAAAACCCTTTGCCATCTTTTCCCAAAACACTTACATGCAATTCTCTATCAGAAAGGATTTTGTATTGAATCTTATTTGGAAAATCATGTGCTGGGTTTTCAAAAGAGAAAATCTCTTTATTTGTTGTATTTAACGTAAAAGGGATCCCTTTCCCTTTATTTTGATTGAAGACAGTTGCAGTATAAATGATTTGATTTTGATCTGTTTTAATTTCTAAGCTTTCAGAAACGCGTTTAACTCCCTCTTTCATTTTATAAGATTCACCTACTAATCTATCTTCTGTTTTCTTCCATGATTCATAAGTTTCTCTTCCTTCTACTTTCCATGTACCGATTAAAAAATCGACTTTCTTTATTTCATCTTGCCCACAAGGTTGAAGTGAAACAAATACAAGAAGAACTAAACATTTTTTTATAAAACTCATTTTTCTGTTTTTAAAATTGAATAATGTAAATATAATTCGCCCTAAAAAACTTGAATAGTAAAAAACCGACATTACTTCTTTAATAAGAAATTAGCCATTGTTTCTGAAGAAAACCCATACTTACTAGGATCTTCCCCTGTAAACTCTTTAAAGTTCTTAATAAAGTGAGATTGATCGTAATAACCAGCCTTGAAAACAATATCTGCCCAATCAATTGCCTCTTCTTGAACCAACTGAAAGATATGAGAAAAACGAATGATTCTACTGTAAAATTTTGGAGATAGGCCGACATATCTTTTAAAATAGCGTTCTAAACTTCGCTCACTAATATTAAATTGAGTTTGAATTTCAGATAATTGAATATTCCCTTTGTTTTCAAGAATCGATTCTACCACTTTATACTTTTCATCCATTTGAATTTTATTGTCCTCTAAAAATTCAGAAAACCACTTTTCGATCTCAGCTACTTTTTTTTCAAAGTCTAATTCTCCAGCAACTATTTCTTGAATAGATGATAAAAGCACTTTCATTTCATTAGGGATCACAATCACATGATCTGTGATAGAAGACATCTCCAATTGGAACAACTCTTGCAATGCCCACGGCTGGAATTTAATGGCAAACATCTTAGATTCACCTGTGTTCTCTAGAAAAAAGTAGTTTCTAATCTGACCTGCGATAATTTCCTTTGCTTGCAATTCCCATCTTCCAGAAATATTTATTTTATATGGATCACCATAATGAAATATAAGTTCAGGATAGCCATCTGGAATTATTTTCTCTTTATGAATCGTAACATCACCTTCACCATCAATCAACCAAAAGCTTTTGATGATTTCAGAAAGTTCTTTCTTAGGCGATGCTTGTTTATAAATCATAGTGACAAGAAACAAAAAAGCCTGATGCTATGCAACAGGCTTTTTACTTATAGACCTCTCGACTCCGCTCGAGGTGACATTCTTTATTTCTTAAACATTAAATCGGAAGTGCATTACATCTCCATCTTGTACAACGTACTCCTTACCTTCTACTCGCATCTTTCCAGCTTCTTTTACTTTAGCCTCAGTACCATAAGTTACATAGTCTTCATAACTGATTGTTTCTGCACGGATAAATCCTTTTTCGAAGTCGGTGTGAATTACTCCTGCTGCTTGTGGTCCAGTTGCACCAATTGGAATGGTCCAAGCTCTCACTTCTTTTACTCCAGCAGTAAAATAGGTTTGTAGGTTTAATAATTTGTATGCAGAACGAATCAAACGAGAAACACCCGCTTCTTCTAATCCCATATCTTCTAAGAACAATTGTCGCTCTTCATAATCTTCTAACTCTGTAATATCAGCTTCTGTTCCAACAGCCAACACAATCACTTCTGCATTTTCATCTTTTACTGCTTCTTTTACAGCATCTACATATGCATTTCCAGAAACCGCAGAATTCTCATCAACATTACATACATACAGAACAGGCTTAGCTGTGATGAATTGTAAAGGAGTTACAAACTCTTGTTCTTTTTCGTTAAAATCAATAGCTCTTACAGAGACACCTTTTAATAAAGTCTCTTCAATTTTTAGCAACACAACCAATTCAGCTTGTGCTTCTTTATTTCCTGTCTTAGCAGTTCTTTTTACACGCTCTAAACGCTTTTGAACCGTTTCTAAGTCTTTCAATTGTAATTCAATATCGATTGTTTCCTTATCTCTTACAGGGTCAATAGAGCTATCTACGTGAATAATATTGTCGTTATCAAAACAACGCACAACATGCAAAAGAGCATCCGTTTCACGAATATTAGCTAAGAACTGATTTCCTAAACCTTCTCCTTTACTTGCTCCTTTTACCAATCCAGCAATATCTACAATCTCAACAGTAGCTGGCAATACTCTTTCAGGGCTTACCAACTCTTCAAGCTTCTCTAGACGAGTATCAGGAACATTTACAACTCCTAAATTAGGCTCTATGGTACAAAAAGGAAAGTTTGCACTTTGTGCCTTTGCATTAGACAAACAATTAAATAAGGTTGATTTTCCAACATTGGGTAATCCTACAATTCCAGCTTTCATTTGTGAAAATTTTGTGGGTGCAAATATAAATGTTTTTTAACGTAAAAAATCCCGAAAATTATCGGGATTTGGTATTATTTTTTCAATCAAAGAATTTAAGGATTATTAATCGTTATGCATAAATTTTTGCTTTCCTAGCAACTCTTCTTCAGTCTCTACATTGTCTTCATCTGGCACACAACAGTCAACAGGACAAACAGCAGCACATTGAGGTTCTTCATGAAAACCTTTACACTCTGTACATTTATCAGCTACAATATAATATATCTCGTCAGAAATAGGTTCTTGGTCTTCATCCGAATCAACAGCAGTTCCATTAGGCAACACAACATTCCCTGTAAGATCAGTTCCATCTGCATATTTCCAATCGTCAGCTCCTTCATAAATTGCCGTGTTTGGACATTCAGGTTCGCAAGCCCCGCAGTTTATACACTCATCTGTTATTATTATTGCCATCGTTATTCTCTTTAGTTTGTGTAACTTTGCCGTGCAAAAATAAACCCTAAAAAGGTAGCAACCAAAAGAAATGAGTAGTATTCAAAGTAGAATTAACACTTTTACAGAATTAGGTAAATTTTTAAACCAATTTTCGAGAAAAGGAATAGAAAAGCAGGATAAAATTCTGAATAATGAAATATTTTTTGATGGGTTCCTTCATCAAATGAAAATAGCTCAAGAAAATAACGCTTGGTTTACGAAGGATAATATTCTTTTCTCTATAGAAAGCTGGGCTAAAGCTCTTACAAAAGAAAACTTGGAGAAGTGGATTTCAAATGAATCAATTCAAGAAACTTCTTCAAAAAAAGTAGCCATTATTATGGCCGGAAACATTCCTTTGGTTGGGTTTCATGATTTTTTATCTGTTTTAATTTCAGGACATGCCGTTTTAGTAAAACAATCTTCTAACGACAACCATCTACTTCCCTTTTTAGCAAAGTATTTAGAATATGCAGATGCATCTTTTAAAGGAAGAATTTCTTTTACCGAAGAAAAGTTAGAAGGATTTGATGCCGTAATAGCTACTGGAAGTAACAATACGGCTCGTTATTTTGAATATTATTTTAAAGACAAACCTAATATTATTCGTAAGAATCGAAATTCTATTGCTGTGATTCAAGGAAATGAAACAGCAAAGGATTTTGAAAATTTAAGCGATGATATATTCCGATATTTTGGTTTAGGATGTAGAAGTGTTTCAAAACTATTTGTTCCTAGAGATTTCAATTTCGATTCATTTTTTCAAGGAATGTACAAGCAGCATGAAATCATTAACAATGCTAAATACGCCAATAACTACGATTATAATAAAACTGTGTATTTAATGAGTGAGTTTGACATTCTGGAAAACGGATTCCTCATGATTAAAGAAGATGAAAGCTACTCCTCACCTATTGCAAGCATCTTTTACGAATACTATGATAATCCAATCGATTTAAAAATAAGACTTCACCAAGAAGCTGAGAATATACAGTGTATCGTTGCAAATAATTTCTTAGAGAATGAAATTAAATTTGGTGAAACACAGCAACCTGAATTATGGGATTATGCAGATGGAATTAACACTTTAACCTTTTTATCCACAATTTAAGTTTTCAAGTTTTGTTATCCACTAAAAATTAGGAAATTTGCGACTTGAAAAAACACCACATTACAAATGAAGAAACACAACTTTAGCGCCGGTCCTTGTATCTTACCACAAGAAGTATTACAAAAAGCTTCTGAGGCAGTTATCAATTTTAATAACGATAATTTATCCCTGATAGAGATCTCTCATAGAAGTAAGCCTTTTGTAGATGTAATGGAAAATGCTAGAGCATTAACTTTAGAATTGCTAGGATTAGAAAATAAAGGGTACTCAGTGCTGTTTTTACAAGGAGGAGCTAGTACTCAATTTTTAATGACAGCTTATAACTTATTAAATAAGAAAGCTGCTTACCTTAATACGGGAACATGGGCAGACAAAGCCATTAAAGAAGCAAAACTCTTTGGTGAATTGGTTGAAGTTGCTTCATCTAAAGATAAAAACTTTACATACATACCGAAAGGGTTTGAAATTCCTTCGGATGCCGATTATTTTCACTGTACTAGTAACAACACCATTTTTGGAACTCAGTTAAAAGATTTCCCTGAAACTGATATACCACTGATATGTGATATGAGTTCAGACATTTTCTCTCGTCAATTGGATTTTTCAAAGTTTGATTTGATCTATGCAGGGGCTCAAAAAAACATGGGGCCTGCAGGAACAACTGTCATTATTATTAAAGAAGAAATTTTAGGGAAAGTAGAAAGAGTAATTCCTTCTATGTTGAATTACAAAACGCATTTAAGTAAAGATAGTATGTTTAATACTCCTGCAGTATTTCCAATATATGTTTCTATGCTAACTTTAGAATGGCTAAAAGATTTAGGTGGAATTCCTTTCATTGAAAAAGTAAATGAAAAGAAAGCCAATTTATTGTATAATGAAATTGATAGAAACTCATTATTCAAAGGAGTTGTAGCTGTTGAAGATAGAAGTAATATGAATGCTACATTTACCTTAACAGATGATAGCTTAAAAGACATTTTTGATGCTTTGTGCAAAGAAGCCGGTATCAACGGATTAAACGGACATAGAAGTGTTGGAGGATATAGAGCAAGCATGTATAATGCTTTGCCATTGTATAGTGTTCAAGTATTAGTGGATGTTATGCAAGAATTAGAAAGAAAAATATAATTAAAAAAATAACCGCTTTCGCGGAAACTAAAGATGAAAGTATTAGCAAACGACGGAATTTCACAAAGTGGGATCGACGCTTTAGAAAAAGAAGGTTTTGAAGTAATCACAACCAAAGTAGCGCAAGAACAATTAGAAAACTACATCAATGACAATCAAATTGATGCAGTACTGGTTAGAAGTGCAACCCAAGTAAGACAAGAACTAATAGATGCTTGTCCAAGTATTAAGTTAATTGGACGTGGTGGCGTTGGAATGGACAATATTGATGTTGAATATGCTAGAGATCAAGGACTGCATGTAATCAATACACCTGCAGCTTCATCAAGTTCTGTTGCAGAATTAGTGTTTGCTCATTTGTTTGGAATGGTGCGTTTTTTACATCAATCAAATAGAGAAATGCCTCTAGAAGGAGATTCTCGCTTTAAAGAATTGAAAAAAGCGTATGCTGCTGGAACTGAACTTCGCGGTAAAACTATTGGTATTATAGGCTTTGGTCGAATTGGTCAAGAAGTAGCTAAAATTGCATTAGGGTTAGGGATGAAAGTCTTAGCTAATGATGCGTTTAGTGAAGGAGCTCCAATTACAGTAGATTTCTTCAACGGTCAAAATATTACGATTAATATTGAAACTACAGACTTAAACTCTCTATTAAAAGAAAGCGATTTTATATCACTACATGTTCCGTCTCAAGATGGATATATTATAGGAGAAGAAGAAATAAAGAGAATGAAAACTGGTGTAGGAATTGTCAATGCTGCCAGAGGTGGTGTTTTAGATGAAGTTGCGTTGGTAAATGCTATTGAAGATGAAAAAGTAAAGTTTGCTGCACTAGATGTTTTCGAAAACGAACCGAAACCAGAAATTCAACTATTAATGAATCCTGAGTTATCTTTAACTCCACATATTGGAGCTGCAACTCTTGAAGCACAAGATAGGATTGGAACTGAATTAGCAAAACAAATTACACAACTGTTAAAGTAATTTGTAACTCATAATTCGTAATTAAATACATGGCAATTATAAAACCTTTTAAAGCAGTAAGGCCCAGTAGAGATAAAGTTGCATTAGTTTCTTCTAAGTCATACGAAGCCTATACGCATGCTGAGTTAGGTGCTAAGCTTGATTTTAATCCGTTTACATTCTTACACATTATCAATCCTGGATACAAATACCATCAAAAGATTTCTGAAGAACAAAGATTTCATATGGTACATGACCGATACGAAGAGTTCAAAGAAAACGGAATCTTCATTCAAGATAAACAACCCACACTTTATGTGTATGAAATTTCAGATTCTCGCAATACTTTTTGTGGAATTATAGCTGCAACTTCTGTTGATGATTATAAAAATGGATTGATAAAGAAACATGAAGGCACAATTCATAAAAGAGAAGTTTTATTTGAAACCTATTTAAAATCTACAGGTTTTAATGCAGAACCTGTTCTATTAATGCATGAAGACAATGAAGACTTTGACCAGGTTATTCATTTAATAAAACAAAGAAGGCCAGAATATGAATTCTCTACTACAGATAAGAAACTTCATAAGCTATGGTTGGTGCAAGAAACAACTGATCTTGAAAAGGTCACCTCCTTTTTTAAGTCAGTAAATCAATTATACATTGCAGATGGTCATCATAGAACTGCCTCTTCAGCTCTACTTGCAGATGATTTACAATCAGAAAACCAACACCATAACGGAACAGAGGATTATAATTTTTTTATGAGTTATTTAATTCCTGAATCTCATTTAGAAATTTCAGAATTCAATCGATTTGTAAAAGATTTAAATGGATTAACCATTGATGAATTTCTTGTCAAATTAGAAGCTCATTTTAAAATAGAAAACAAAGGTCAAGTTTTATACAAACCTTCAAAGAAACATCATTTTTGCATGTATCTAAATGGAGAGTTTTATTCACTTTATCTAAAGAAAGACACTTACACATTTGATGACGCTCTTAGCAAACTAGATACTGAAATTCTTTATAGAACTGTATTAAAATCTATTTTAGGAATAGAAAATTTAAACAACAATAGCCGTATAGATTACACGAATAATAAACTGGATACACTCTCATTAAAAACGAATGTTGACAACGGAAATTATAAAGTTAGTTTTGGCTTGGTTCCAATCTCCATTAAAGAGATGAAAGAGATTGCAAATGCAGAATTAAGAATGCCGCCAAAAACAAGTTATATTGAACCCAAGTTAAGAAGTGGCTTAACTATGTATGAATTTTAGTATGAATATTATTAAAAATAATTTAACACGCATAAACACTTCAATACCTGAAGATGTTACTCTTGTTGCTGTTTCTAAAACCAAACCTATAGCTGACATCCAAGAAGCATATGATGCGGGTCAACGAGTTTTTGGAGAAAATAAAATTCAGGAAATGGTTGCTAAATATGATGTCTTACCTAAAGATATTGAATGGCATATGATTGGTCATTTACAAAGCAATAAAGTGAAGTACATGGCTCATTTTGTAAATTTAATTCATGGTGTGGATAGCTTCAAAACATTGAAAGAAATTAACAAACAAGCACTAAAGCATAATAGAACCATTAACTGTTTACTCCAAGTAAGAATTGCAAAAGAAGAAACAAAATTTGGACTTCCTTTTGGTGAAGTTATAAGTATTTTAAATTCAGAAGAGTTTCTAAGCTTATCTAACGTTCATGTTATTGGGTTTATGGGAATGGCTACTTTTACTGATGATGCAGAAGTATTGACAGAAGAATTTTCTTCATTAAAAACACTTTTTGACAAACTCAAAACTAAAGACCCAGAACTCAAAATTCTTTCTATGGGCATGAGTGGAGATTATCAGATTGCTATTGAAAACGGAAGCACAATGATTAGAGTTGGAAGTTCTATATTTGGCGCAAGAAATTACTTAACATAGAAAAGAAAAAGTTTGTACGCTATTTTAGATATAGAAACTACCGGAGGTAAGTTTAATGAAGAAGGAATTACAGAAATTGCAATCTATAGATTTGATGGACATACTGTTGTAGACCAGTTTATTAGCCTTGTAAATCCTGAAAAACCTATTCAAGAATTTGTTGTAAAACTTACTGGTATAAATAATAAAATGCTTCGCAATGCCCCTAAGTTTTATGAAGTAGCTAAAAGGATCGTTGAGATAACAAAAAATGCTACGATTGTCGCTCACAATGCAGAATTTGATTCTAGAATTTTAAAAACAGAATTTAATCGATTAGGTTTCGATTATGAAATAAACACTTTGTGTACTGTAGAATTAAGCAGAAAGTTAATTCCTGACGAAAATTCATACAGCCTTGGAAAACTGTGTAAATCTCTTGGTATACCAATGAGTGATAGGCATAGAGCTTCTGGTGATGCCCTAGCTACGGTACAACTATTTAAATTACTCCTAGAGAAAGATCGTGAAAAAGAAATAATTCAACAATCTATTAAGCATTTTGACAACAGAAATATTAAGGATAAGTTGAATTCAATTTTAGAAACTATTCCTGAAAAAATGGGTGTTTATTATACTCATGACAAAGAAGGTAAAGTAATTTATATTGGCAGAGGAAGTAATTTAAAATCGGAAGTAAACAAACTGTTCTTAAAGGAAAGTAAACGATCTAAAAAGATTCAAGAAAAAGTACAAAATATAACATTTGAGTTTACTGGAAATCTTCTATTTACTCGTCTAAAGTATCATTTAGAACTTGATGCTTTACAGCCCAAATTCAATTTTAATCGAAAAAAGAAAAAAATCGTTCAAGATTTTGCTCATCCAGATTTCATACTGCTACAAAAAGGGAGAGAGCTAAATGAAAATGGGATTATTTTAGTAGAAAATTCAGAAGTAATAGGATATGGTTATACGAATCTTTCTTTTCAAGAATCGAATTTAGAGATTTTAAGATCAGTTCTGACTCCAATTGAGGATAAAGAAATGGCGAAAAGTATTGTGAAAAATTACTTGAAAAACAATAGTGTTTCAAAGATCATTCGATTTTGATATTCTCTTTAGTTTTTTTAGATTGCTCTTTCTTATAAGAACTATGAAAAAACTTACAGTACTACTTACCTTATTTCTCACTTTTAATAATTACGCTCAAAATCAGATTTCTCAGGATATCGGACAAACTAGTCTTGAAGAATTAAAAATGAGAGTTTATAAGAAAGATTCTTTTGCTAAAGCCTTGGTATTATTTGAACAATCTAATTTTTACCTCAATAGTGAAAGAAAAAATAAGTTTACAACAGATTATTATTATAGAATTAAAATCCTAAACAAAGAGGGATTAGAAAAAGGAACTTTTTCCTTTGGTCATTACAAACAAACTAAACTAACAGACATAAAAGCCATTACATATAACACGAATGAAAATGATTCCATTATTATTTCGGAATTAAAACCAGATGAAATATTAATAAACAAAGTAAATGATGATTATGAAGAGATTATTTTAGCTCTTCCAAATGTGAAAGTTGGCAGTGTAGTTGAAATAAAATATGGAGTAAAGAGTGCTTTTCCAAATATAGATGATTGGTATTTTCAAACTGACATTCCTAAGGTTCGGAGTGAAATTAGAACTTCAATACCTCGTTCTGTTGAATATATAATCAGTTTAAAAGGACTATTAGACCTAAGTGATACTAAATTTGATAAAGGCAAAAAGTGTTTTCCTAATAAAAGAAAAGGCCGAATTTGTGATTATTCATTGTATGCCATGGACAGTATTCCAAAATTTGAGGAAGAAATGTTGATGCCTGATCCTTATAATCTAATTCCTTCGTTAACTTTTAGAGTATCAAAGTATGCTCCAAAAGGATATGTTCCTTATAAAATGATGAATTTTTGGTTTCAATTTGATAAAGCTTACTATTCGTATCTATTTAAAAATGATAAATCCAAGAAAAAATTCTTTACGAAAATTGTCCCCGATTCTATAAAAAAAGGCAAAGACAAATTAGAAATTGCAAAAAACATCTATTCTTTTGTTCAAAATCATTATACGTGGAATGGATTCAGAGGTGGAGATTCTAGATTTAAGTTTAAGAAAAAATTTAAAAAGAAGGATGGATCATTAGATTTAATTAACACTACGCTATACAACAGTCTCAAATCTGCAGGTATTAATGCATTTTATGTTGTATTGTCTACAAGAGGAAATGGACTTCCTGAAAAAAGATTTCCCATCATAGAAAATTTCAATTATAGCATTATAAAAGTTATAATTAATGAGAAAGAGTATTTCCTCGATGCTTCTAACAAAAAACTTTCTTTTGGAAATGTATTACCAAGCTCCTTAAATAGAGAAGCAAGAATCTTAGATTATGAAAAAGGAGGTTATTGGCAAAAAATTACTCCTTTAAATATTTCTACCAAAATTAGTGTTCTTAATCTTTCTTTTGATGAGGACATGAATTTAAAAGGTAAAATGATGTTGCGAAAAAAAGGAGTTGATTCTTATTTAACGAGAGATATCTATAAAACTTTAGGCGAAGAAAAGTATCTAGAACAAATCGAAGAGGATTTAAAAAACATTTACTTAGATAAATTTGAAATAAGAAATCTTGAAGATTTAAATAAAGATATAATTGAAATTTCAGAAATTCAAATTGAAAACGAGGATTTGAATACTGAAATAGATTCAGATAATATCATCCGATTTTCTCCTGTATTTTTTGATAGATTAAGTATAAATCCATTTAAATCGAACAAAAGATTGTACAGCTTAGATTTTATCTATTTAAGAGATTATGTATACAGGTTAACTCTTAAAGTCCCTGATAATTACACAATAAAAAGCTTACCAAAGAGCCTTGGTTTAAAGCTACCTAATGATGGTGGGATATATGTATACAAGGCAAGTCAAATAAATAATAAAATTAATATTTATATAAAATTCAATTTAAAGAAAGAATTTTACACTGCTGAAGAATATTTTTATTTGAAAAAATTATATGAAGATATTATTAAAACTGAAAGTTCATTTATAGAGCTTAAAAAAACTAATCCTTAAAATCTCTCTTATCAAAGTTTAGAATACGTCAAATGACGTATTTATTTTTTTTATCTTTAAGCATAATTTTGAGAACCAATAAGTTAAATAGTCTATCATGAAAAATATTAGCTTCCTAATTGCTTCACTCCTATTTGTAACAGTATCAATGGCACAAGAAGGTGCTTCTGGATTAGATTTTAGTCAAGAGAAATATGAATCTATACCTATCTCTGCACCTATTCTAACAAGAAACTACACAAGTTTACCGAGAAGTTTTTCATTAAAACCTTATGCTCCTACACCGGGAAACCAAGGAAGTCAACCATCATGTGTAGGTTGGGCAAGTGGTTATGGAGCCAGAACAATAGCGTTTGCTGTAAAGAATAACTGGAAATATAATACAACACAAATCAATCAAAATGCATTTTCACCTTCTTTTGTTTATAATCAGATAAAATCAGCCGGTGATAATAATTGTACAAGAGGTTCATATATAGCAGATGCTATGAAGCTAATGAATAATACGGGAATCCTTAAAAAAAGTGAGTTTGTATACAATGCAACTAACTGTACAACAGTCCCTACTAGTTATGGAATCCAAAAAGCCAAGGATAATAAAATTTTAACGTTTGAGCGTTTGGCAAGGTGGGACAATCCTTACAATTTAATTGGTAAAGTAAAGAAGGCACTTGCTAATAAAAACCCTGTAGTCGTTGGAATGTTTCAGTATGGAAGATTAAGTGGCCCTGGTGAGTTATGGACAGCTCCAACTATTCCTTCAAAAGGAGGGCATGCAATGGTTGTTGTTGGGTATGATGACAATAAACATGGTGGTGCTTTTGAAATAATGAACTCTTGGGGAACACAATTTAGAAACGGTGGTTTTTTCTGGGTACGTTATAACGATTTCAAAAATTATATTAAAACGGCATATGTTTTGGTAGATAATGCTAAATCAACTCCAGATAAAATAGATACAAAAATTGTTGTCAATAATAATTCTAATAAGATTGCTGGAGAAATAACGCTAAAATTGAGCAATGGCAGAAACATGGCTCCAACATTGGCAAATCAGGCAAAAAGGAATTTTAATATTGTGAAAGCTTCTGAAACAACATACTCTATAGATAAATCATATACTTCTGGAACTCAATTCAGAATTTATTTGAAAAGTCAACAAAGAGGGTATGTATATTTAATAGGCTACGGTTCTGCTGATAAATCAGTTAGCAAATTATATCCATTTGAAAATTTCAGTGATTTCTTTAACTATTCTAATAGTGAAATTGCCATCCCAAATGAAGATTATTATATAGAATTTGATAACAAGCCTGGAAGAGATGTCTTATGTGTCCTATATAGTAAAGAAAAATTAAACATCAATTCTATTGTAAGTAAAGCAAGGTATGGTACTGGAGATTTTGTCTCGAGAATAAAAAGTGCTTTACAATACAAAATGTATAAAGGAGAAGATATTACTTTTGAAAGTAATAAGATTGCTTTTAAAGCATCTACAAGCTCCTCAAGTTCTAAAGTTGTCCCTATTTTTATCGAAATGAATCATCAATAAAAAATCATGAAGTTCAAATCAACTATTTTACTCATCCCCTTTTTAATTCTAGCTTCGTTCAGTTTATCAGCTCAGAGCTATATTTATCAAGAAGAATTTTCTAGTCAAGCAAACTGGACTAAAGGCGATAATGACATTAGAGCGCTGTACGTTTCTAATGGCAAATATTATTTCAACCATAAGAAAAATGAAGGTACTAGAGAAGTAACGACTAGGAGTTTTACAATTGATTTTACAAGAGATTTTGAAATTGAAACTTCTATTCTGAAAATTTCTGGAGAACAAGATTATGGAATATCATTCTTGTACGATTATAAAGATGAAGATACTTATCGTGAGTTTGGTTATACTGCTACTGGTTACTACCGAGTTGCTGAATCTAACAATGGAACTTACAGCAACTTAAAATCTTGGACAAAGTCTTCTTCATTAAAAACCGGAAACAATTCAACCAATACATTACGAATTAAAAAAGCTGGAAGTCGAGTAACTTTCTACATTAATGGTTCTTATGTGCATGGCATAGATTATTCCCGCTTTGTAGGAACAAAAATGGCAATAAAATTGTATAGACAACAAAAAATTGCCATTGATTATATTAGAGTAAAATACCTAGGAGGGACAACCACAACAACAAACACCACTTCAAAAACTATTTTATTTGAAGGATTCAATAACAATAATAATAGTTGGTCTGAAACAAATACTTCAGACAATTATGCATCCGTAGAGAATGGAGATTATATTATAGAACGTAAAATCTCTAGCGGAGGTTATGCTCCTACCATTAGCAAGTATATTGATACTAAGAGAGACTTTAGAATTACTGCTCAAATTAAAAAAGTTAGTGGGGTAAACAACAACGGTTTCGGAATTGTATTCGGAAGAAAAGATACTGACAATCAAAATCAATTCTTTATTTCATCAGATGGGTCTTATATTATTAATAAATCGGTAAATGGAGAAAGAACATATATTAAAAATTGGACAAAATCTAGTCATATTAAAACGGGTAATGGCTCCTACAATTATCTGAAAGTCCAAAAAACAGGTAGTAAATATCAATTCTATATTAACAGTAAATTAGTATACTCTACGTATACTACAAAGTTTTATGGAAATAGAGTTGGTTTCATTGTTTATGATAAAATAAAAATGGCTGTGGGATATCTAAGCATAGCTTATGAAGACAATAAAACAACAACTAAGAACACAACGAACACTACAAATACAACCAATACAAACACTACTTCAAAAACTATTTTATTTGAAGGCTTTAACAATACAAATAACAATTGGCCTTCTATTAATAGTTCTGATAATTATGCTTCTATAGCAAACGGAGATTATATTATAGAGCGTAAAATATCTAGTGGAGGGTATGCTCCTACCATTAGCAAGTATATTGACACAAAAAGAAATTTTAGAATTACTGCACAAATTAAAAAAATTAGTGGGGTAAATAACAATGGTTTTGGCTTGGTATTCGGAAGAAAAGATACTGACAATCAAAATCAATTCTTTATTTCATCAGATGGGTCTTATATTATTAATAAATCTGTAGGCGGAAAAAGGACTTACATTAAGAATTGGACAAAATCTAGTCATATTAAAACGGGTAATGGATCTTATAACTATTTAAAAGTTCAAAAAGTAGGAAGTGCTATTAAGTTTTTTATCAATAGCAAATTAGTTTACACTAGTTATTCAACAACTTTTTATGGAGATAAAGTTGGATTTATTGTTTATGACAAAATAAAGTTCTCAGTAGGTTATTTAAGTATGGCTTATGAAGACAATAAAACTACAACTACCAATACTACTAAAACAGCTAATACTCATGTTGTAAAAGAGAGTATTCTTTTTGATGGGTATACATCTAATAAAAATAGTTGGTCTACAACACAATCTTCTGATGTTAATTTTGAGGTTAAAGATGGAGATTACTATATAGATCATAAAAGAAAAACTGGAGGTTGGTCATCTACCATTAAAAAATACATTGATACATCTAGAGACTTTAAAATACTTGCTGATTTCAAAAAAATAAATGGTACGCTAACTAATGGATATGGAATTATTTTTGGAAGAGAAGATTCTAAAAATCAAAATCTATTCTTTATTAATGGTAACGGCTCTTTCTCTATCAACAAAATTAAAGATGGAAAAGATAACTTTTTAAAAGAATGGTCTCCTTCTTCTGCCATCAAAAAAGGAAACGGTGCTTATAATGTTCTGAAAGTAGTCAAAATTGGAAGTAAACTCGAGTATTATATTAACAATACAAAAGTATATACAAGCTATAGTCCAGAATTCTTTGGAGATCGCTTAGGATACGTCATTTACGATGAACAAAAAATATCGGTTGCCTACTTGAGTATTGGATACCTAGATAAGAAGAAAACAGTTATCAATACTACTAATACCAATGCTACTGATAATCTTACTCCATTTAATTACAATAATTCTGGTTTTCATTTTAGCGATCAATTTACAAACAATACAAACAGTTGGTTTGAAAAAGATGATGAGATAAAAACTTTCAAAATTAAGAATGGAAAATATTATTTAAAACACAAGAGAACAGAAAAAGGCTGGGCTACTTATGATAATCATTATATAGACACTTCTAAAGATTTTGAAATTGAAACAAAGCTTGATAAAATAAGCGGTGTTACAAATTATGGCTATGGTTTAATCTTTGGAAAAAAAGGTGACAATGATTTCCGTTTTTACATTTCCTCTAGTGGATACTATAAAGTAGCTAGAATGGTTGGTAACACAGAACAAGTACTTAAAAAATGGACAACGAGTTCTTTTGTAAATTCTGGAAACTCAAAATCCAATACACTAAAAGTCAAAAAGGATAACGGATATTATAAGTTCTACGTAAACGACAATTTTGTCTACCAAATGGAATTTGAAAATTTCTATGGAAATGAGTTAGGGTTTGTTGTCTATAACAACGTAGAAGTTGCAGTAGATTATTTACGTGTAAAATATTTGAATGTAAGTTCTCCTGTTATAACAAGCAAAACATTACAAGTGCCTTTATATGATGGTTTCTCTACAAATACTAATGGATGGTCTTCAGAGAATGTAGATAATTACTCTGTCGGCATGAGTAGCGGGAAATTAAATATCCATAGAAAAAAAGAAGGTGGAATTTTTATCAGTAAAGATCTAAACATTGATACAAGTAAAGATTTTATCATTGAAACCTCTATCAGTAGACAGAAAACTGGAGCTACGGGCTTGTATGGGTTGACTTTTGGGCGGAAAAATTCTAGTAATGAATTTACTTTCTTAATCAGTACAAACGGTAGCTATATGTTCCGTAAGTTCGATAACAACAAGTATGGAAAGATTATTCCTTTTGCTTCTAGCAGTGCTGTTAAAACTGGTATTGGCGAATCTAATAAAATCAAGATTGTAAAATCTGGTTCATTATTACGTTTCTATATCAATGATCAATATATGAATGAAGCTCCTTTTGAGCCATTCTTTGGGAATAAGTTTGGATATACCGTATACCACGAACAAAAAATAGCTGTCGATTATTTAGATGTCAAATATCAATCTAACAGTTACAACAACCCTCCAATAGTTGTGATTACTGAGCCTGATGTTGACTTAAAAAGAGGGTTTAAGATTGTAAAGACAAAGAGAATTCAGGTGAGAGGAAAAGCAACTGACAGCAATGGTATTTATGAAGTTATGATTAATGGTGTTGATGCTACAGTAAATGAGGATGGTACCTTTTACGCAAGTGTACCTCTTAAAATTGGTTCAAATGATATAGTTGTTAAAGCTACAGATATTAAACAAGCTTCATCAACTAAAACATTTAGAATCAAAAGAAAGTCACCTAATGTAGATGTAACACCAAATACCACTATTGTTAAGAAAGAAGAGAAATTAGATCTTGGCTTTGGGAAATATTATGCGCTTATTATTGGAGTCAGTGATTATAACGATGCAAGTAATGTTCCTGATTTAGAGGGATTACCTACGAAAGATGCAAAAGATTTAAAAGATGTTTTGGTTAATAAATACAGTTTTGAAAATGAAAATGTTGTTTTATTAAACAGCAGTCCAACTGAAAATCAAATCTTACGAGAGTTTGTAAAACTAAAACAAAAAGTAACGAATAAAGACAATGTATTAATTTTCTATGCAGGTCATGGAATCTACGATGAAAGTACAGAAACAGGTAGCTGGTTACCTTCAGATGCTGATCCAGAGTACGGATTAAATATGATAAGTAATTCAACGATTAAAGATTATATTAAAGGAATCAATTCAAAACATACTTTATTAATTTCTGATGCCTGTTTTAGTGGTAGTATCTTTAAAACCCGTTCATATAAAACGGCACCAAAATCAATTACCAGAAAATTTGAGTTACCAAGTAGAAAAGCCATTACCAGTGGTACATTAAAAACTGTTCCAAATAAAAGTGTTTTCTTAAAGTATTTAATCGATCGATTAAACAATAATACTGAACGTTATCTAACCGCTCGTAAAATATTTGATAAGATTGAAGAGCCAGTAATGAATAACAGTAAAAATGTACCTCAGTATGGAACTATTCAAGAAGTTGGAGATGAAGGCGGTGACTTTATCTTTATTAAGAAAAATTAATTTGTAGTATCTTGGCTTAAAATTATCCTTTTTGAATACCACCAAACAAGAAAAAAAAACATCATTCAAACATCGGCTTCATGAAATCATTTATGAAGCCGATACTCCATCTGGAAAATTCTTTGATGTTGTTCTCTTAATAGCAATTTTAGCTAGTATCCTTTTTGTAATGCTTGAAAGTGTTCCAAGCATTAATGATGAATACGGAGGCTTCTTAAATATTGCTGAATGGGTTATAACGATTCTCTTTTCTGTAGAATATATTCTACGCATAATAGCGATTAAAAAACCATGGAAATATATTTTTAGCTTTTATGGTATTATCGATTTTTTATCTACAATTCCAAAATATTTATCATTAATTCTTGTTGGGACTCACAATTTAGCAGCTTTAAGAGCTCTAAGACTCTTACGTGTTTTCAGAATTTTAAAGCTAGCTCGATTTATAGGTGCATCGAATAGATTGCTCGTTGCTTTAAGAGCAAGTAGAGCTAAGATTGCTGTTTTTCTGTTTTTCGTAGTTATCCTCTGTATTATTTTAGGCACTTTAATGTATATGATTGAAGGAGCCGAAAATGGGTTTACCAGTATTCCTAGAAGTGTATATTGGGCAATTGTTACACTAACTACTGTTGGTTATGGAGATATAGCCCCAGGTACCCCATTAGGTCAATTGATTGCTAGTGCTATTATGATTTTAGGTTATGCCATTATTGCAATTCCTACTGGAATTGTTGGTTCTGAAATGATAAAGACAACGGTTCATACCAATACACAAGCATGTCCAAGTTGTTTGAAAGAAGATCATCATGATAATGCTGAATTTTGTTATCATTGTGGTAGTGAACTCAACGAATAATGAAGGGTAAAGAAAAAACATTAATTACTATCGTTGGACCTACAGCTATCGGTAAGACTTCGTTAAGTATAGCATTCGCTAAACATTTTCAAACGGACATCATTTCCTGCGATTCTAGGCAGTTTTATAAAGAAATGAATATCGGTACTGCAGTTCCTGAACCATTTGAATTAGAAGCTGCTCAGCACCATTTCATCCAAGATAGAAGTATTTTTGATGATTATAACGTAGGTACATTTGAAAAAGATGCTCTCCAAAAACTTGAAGAACTTTTCAAGAAACACGATATTATAATTATGGTAGGTGGAAGCGGGTTGTATGTAGATGCCGTTTTAAATGGTTTTGATGAATTCCCAGAGGTTGATTCACAAATACGCAAAGACCTAACCAAACAACTTGAAAGCGAAGGTTTAATTGTTTTACAGGAAAAGTTGAAAGTGTTAGATCTTGAAACCTATAATATTATCGCTTTAGACAATCCTCAGAGAGTTTCTAGAGCTTTAGAGATTTGTATAGGAACTGGTCTTCCCTATTCTAGTTTTAAAGGAAAGTCGAAAGAAAAAAGAAAATTCAAATCTATCAAAATTGGATTAAATGGAGACCGTGAGAAAATCTATGAAAGAATTAATCTACGAGTAGATTTAATGATTGAAAATGGGTTGGTTGATGAAGCAAAAGGATTATACAAACATAAAAACTTAAATGCCCTACAAACCGTAGGGTATAAAGAACTGTTTTCTTACTTTAATGGAGATAGCACAAAAGAGTTTGCTATTCAAGAAATCAAGAAGAATACTAGACGGTTTGCGAAAAGACAATTGACTTGGTTTCGAAAAGATACTGACATTAATTGGTTTGATTTTCAAGAGGATACACAAAATATTATTACACAAATAGAGCAAAAACTTTAACTCTTTTTAAAGACAATTAAATTTCGATAAGTCAATCCCTTTTTTATCTTTGCGCAAAATATTTAAGATTATGAAGTTAAAAATGCTATTCGTTGCATTCTGCCTAACAAGTATATTTGCTACTGGGCAAACCAAAGTAGGGTCTGTCGATTCAGAACTAATTATTGGCTTAATGCCTCAAACAAAAAGAGTAATATCGTCTCTGAACATATACGCCAAACAACTAGACTCTTCCTATCAGATAAAGTTAAGAGAGTATCAAGGGAAAGTTGCAGCCTACCAAAAACTAAGTCCTGAGGTTTCTAATGAATTTAAAAAAATTAAAGTTGAAGAAATAACAGAATTAGAGAGAGGGTTGCAAACTCAGAAAGACAATGGAAACAAATTGATTCAATTAAAGAGAAATGAATTGATGCGTCCACTGTATAAAAAACTAAGCGATGTTATTGTAGAAATGGCTAAAGCTGAAAGTTATACTCAAATTCTAACAACCTCAGGGAACGAGTTTGCTTATATTGATGAAAAGTATGATCTTACTTTAAAAATCATGGACAAATTAGGAATAAAAGTTCCTACAGAACCAAAGAAATAGAAAGGTATTCATACCATATAAATAAAAAAGAGAGGCAATTGCCTCTCTTTTTTATTTACTACATATTCTGTGTGTAATAATTATAATCTTTTAAAACTGTGTTGATAAAAACAACATCGTTCTTCTCTTCAGCTTTTATTTGTATAACTTCTTCTATCTTATTTCTCAACTTAATTAAAGTTGCACGATCTTTTTTCTTCTCTGCTACAATAAAGGTGTCTTTAATAATTCTAGCATCATTATCAGATAATTTTATAACACTAGGATACATGGGAATATAATCTTTTGTAATCTCTTCAAGAATTGTTTGAGAAAATTTAGCCGAATCCTTTAAATTAATTACTACTGTATTTGCTGTCATATCTCCTATCCTTTGGTTCTTTTTAGAAGTTGCTATAGCTACAATTCCTATAAATTTTCCAACAAGAAACAATAACAAAATAAATATTTCATTTTGCCCCCAACCCAAGACCTGAGCATAAACTACTAGTATAAAAAATAAATTAAAATCTACAATTCGTAAAAACCACCGGATCAAATAATCCGCTGTAGAAGGTTTAAACCCGTCTATATTAACCACTCTAATGTTTAACACTCTTTTTCCTAAAGTCTGGCCATTCATTAATATCTCAGTATATAAAGAATAAAACAAAACAGGAGATGAAATAATTAAGTTAAAACTTAGCAAAGACCAAGTATCATTAGTAGCACCATACATCCCAGGAAGATCTAATACAAAAAATATTAAAAAGAAATAAGCAAACTTTATGATGTTATCTACTAAAAAAGCTCCCATCCTTTGAAGCTCATTTGCTAGAACAAAATCAATATTTACATTTTGTGTTGTATTTATTTGGAGTGTCTGCATGCATTCTTTATTTTAGCTCTGATGAGAGAGGTCGCTTTTATAAAGCAAAATAAAGAAAAATGGCTAGAATTTGAGAAAGTAATTTCAAATAATCAGAAAAAGAATCCTGACGAGTTAGCTGACTTACATATAAAGATAATGAATGACTTGGCATATGCTCAGTCTTTTTACCCTAAAAGCAAGGTTGTACCCTATTTAAACAAGCTAGCAAAAATTAGCTATTCTAAGGTTTATCACACAAAACGAATTGATAAAAATCCTCTTTTAAATTTCTTTTTCAACAATGTCCCTCTTCTATGCTATCAATATAGAAAGTATATTTACTTAGCTTTCTCCGTATTTTTTGTTTTCTTTTTTATTGGACTTCTTTCAACTTTTAATGATGAAACATTTGCAAGAAAAGTTTTAGGAGATGGATATGTGAATCAAACTCTTGAGAATATTGAAAGTGGTGATACATTAGCTGTATATAAAGGAGGAAGTAATTGGGGAAGTTTTATAGGGATTTTCATGAACAATCTATGGGTTGGTGTGAGAATGTTTCTTTCTGGGTTATTAGTGGGGATAGGTTCAGGACTTTATATTGTCTATAATTCTATTATGGTTGCTGTCTTTCAAGCATTCTTCTATCAACAAAACACATTATGGGATAGTGTGAAAGGGATTTGGATCCACGGTACTTATGAAATTTTTTCTATGATTATAGAGTCTGCAGCTGGTTATATTATTGGTGCTAGTATTTTATTTCCTGGAACACTAAAACGTTTTGAATCCTTTAAAGTAGGCTTAAGGAATGCTTTCTTTATTTTTTTAAGTACAATTCCATTTACATTGGTTGCAGGATTTTTAGAAGGTTATGTAACGCGTTATTCTAATACAATGCCTACATTTTTATGTTACTTAATTATTCTTTTTTGTTTGATAACGATATCCTATTACTATTTAATCCTACCACATAGAGTAGCTAAAAAACACCGATTAGTATAAATGCGTCAATTAATTGTCATAATCTGCCTTTTTGTATCCTGTTTGATGTTTTCTCAAACAGATTATGAATTTCAAATTATTGAAAACGACACGAATCAACTAGACTATGCACAACTTAGAGATAGTTTATATAGTAAAAATCTAAATTATAATACTGAAAGAGAGATAAAAGGCAATTTGAAAGAAAAATATACAGGTCCAGATTTTACTTATGTAGACGATTTAAAGGAACCGGTAAAAGCACAACCTAGAAAACCAATAAATATAAGTAGTGGTAATGGATTTGTATTTTTCATGTCAAATATCTTCCCATTAATTTTAGCCGCAATTGTTATTTTGATTATTCTAAAATCGTTTGTTAATATAGACCCACGGTTTTGGATGATGAAATCTAAAAGCAAACTAAGTGTAACAAGACTTGATGCTAATGATGAAAACATAGATGATACTGATTTTGAAGAACTCCTTAAAAAAGCTATAAAATCTAAAGATTATCGATTAGCAACACGTTATTACTATTTATCATTATTGCAATATCTTTCTGAGAAGAAACATATTGAATATCACAAAGACAAAACAAATTCTGATTATTTGTTTGAGTTAAAAGATCAGAAAATGAAAACCAATTTTTCTTATTTATCTTATGTTTATAGCTATGTGTGGTATGGTGAATTCCCTTTAAATGAGTTTAAGTTTGTTAGTATAGAAAAGAAGTATCAATCCTTTTTAAAAACTATTAAATGAATTTAAACAGGTATCTTTTTTTAATCTTATCATTTGCAATTTCTTTAACACTAACACAGTGTAAAAAAACAGATTGGTCTGAGAACTATAAAGAAGATAAAAAAACTCCTTTTGGAACTTACATCATATTTAATGAATCTGAAGAGTTGTTTGAGCTTTTTGAAAGTGAGCTCATGGATGAAAATATCTATGATTTCTTAATTGACAGATATCTTTCCGATGGTAAGTTTAATTATATCTGCATTAAAGACGCTGCATATAAAATAAACCAAGATGGTATTGATGAATTGCTTTCACGTGTTTACGATGGAAACAATGCTTTTATTTCTTTAAACTATTATAGTCGAACATTAGAAGAAGCTTTGGAAATTAAAGTTGAAGATTTAGATTCAATGTCATACGCTCCCATTCATTTAAAAGGATTGAGTGGACAATTATCATTAAAAAACAAAGAATTTAATACCATAGAATATCATTTTGATCGAAATCTACGTAGAAATTTTTTCTCTTTTTTCAATCCCAAAAACACCATAGTCTTAGGAACTCAAAAGGTAAATGGAAAAGAGCAACCAAACTTTTTAAAAATCTATCACGGAGAAGGCGCTATTTATGTTCACACACAACCAACTGCATTTTCGAATTACAACATGCTGAAAGACAATCATGAATATGCAGAAAAAGTATTATCATACTTACCAAGCAAAAAAACATATTGGGATCCTCAAATTCGATGGAGCAAAATTTCTTCAAATCAATCCGAAGATTCTGGCTCTATTTTAGCGTTCTTTTGGAATAATCCATCTTTGAAATGGGCTTTATACATTGGTTTCTTTGGACTCATCCTTTTTATGATTTTTAATGCTAGAAGGAAACAACGCCCAATTCCAGTAATCTTGCCATCAAAAAACTCTACAGTAGAGTTTACACAAACCATTTCTAATCTATATCTGAAAAACGATAATCATAAAAGTTTGATTGATAAAAAAATACGCTACTTTTTAGAGAAAACAAGAACACGATATTTGATAGATACCAATAATTTAAATAAAGAATTTATAAAAAAGCTTTCTTTAAAATCAGGAAATAATTTTAATAACACTAAGTACTTAATTAATAGTATTCTTGCTTTGAATAAAAAAACAGAGTGTACAGAAGAAGATATGATGGTACTAAGTAAAATGATTGATAACTTTTTGAAGCAAAAATAATATGGACGAATTACATGAAAATAACAGTACCGAAGAAAACACGGTAGAAAACAACTTAGAATTTGAAAATAGAATTGACCTTTCAGAACTTCAAGAAAATGTTTTTAAAGTAAAAGAACAATTGAAAAAAGTAATTGTAGGGCAAAAAGACATGGTAGATCTACTACTTGTGTCTTTACTTGCTAACGGTCACGCATTGATAGAAGGAGTCCCAGGAGTGGCAAAAACTATTACCGCTAAATTATTATCAAAAACAATGTCCGTTGATTTTAGTAGAATTCAATTCACCCCAGATTTAATGCCTTCAGATATTTTAGGAACTTCTGTTTTTAATGTAAAAAACTCTGATTTTGAATTTAAAAAAGGTCCTATTTTCTCAAACATGATTCTAATTGATGAAATTAATAGAGCTCCTGCAAAAACTCAAGCTGCATTGTTTGAGGTTATGGAAGAAAAACAAGTAACTATTGATGGGATTACCTATCAAATGGAAGAGCCTTTTATTGTATTAGCCACTCAAAACCCTATAGAACAAGAAGGTACCTATAGACTTCCCGAAGCTCAATTAGATCGATTCTTATTCAAAATAAATGTCAAGTATCCTGATGCCTTAGAAGAATTAGAAATTATCTCTAGAGAGCAACAATTAGAAGATGTTAAAAAAGTTGAAAAAATTGATACTGTTATTACTGGTAAGGCTATTGAAAAATATAGATCGCTTGTAAAGAAAATAAAAGTTGAGCAGAACTTATTAAAATACATTGCTGATATTGTAGTAAATACAAGAACAAATTCGCTGTTATACCTAGGAGCTTCTCCTAGAGCAAGTATTTCAATCTTAAACGCTTCTAAGGCTTTTGCTGCTATTGAAGGGAGAGATTTTGTAACCCCTGAGGATATTAAAAAAGCTGCTACTCCAGTTTTACAACACAGAGTTATTGTTACTCCAGAAAGGGAAATGGAAGGATTAACAAGCATTCAGATTATTGAACAAATTATTGAAACAGTAGAAATTCCTAGATAATAGCGCAGTGAAAAATCTCTATAACTCTCTATACTTAAACAACAGGTTATTCTTTGGCCTAGGAGTAATTTCCGTGCTGTTTATTGTAGGTTTTTTCATTCCATTTTTCTTTGAAGTTTCTAAAATACTATTGCTAATTCTTTCTGTTTTAACTATTGTAGATATCATCTTGTTATATTCTCAAAATGATGGAATTTATATACATAGAAGTTTGCCTGAAAAACTATCAAATGGAGATAAGAATAAAGTTGATATTTTAATAGAAAACAAGTATAAATTTGTTACTTATATTTTAATTATTGAAGAATTACCTTATCAATTTCAGAAAAGGAATTTCGATTTTAACATTGCTGTAAAACCGAAGAACGAACGTAAAATTAGTTATGAACTGACTCCTGAAAAAAGAGGGGTTTATAACTTTGGACATATCAATACTTATGTAAGTAGTCCACTACAACTGGCCACAAGAAAATATATTCTGGGGAATGAAAAAGAGTTAAAGTGTTATCCATCTTTCTTAAAATTAAGAGATTTTACCATCAAAGCATTTACAAATAATTCTAATGTATATGGAAACAAAAAGGTTCGAAGAATTGGTCATTCATTAGAGTTTGAGCAGATCAAAGAATATGTTTCTGGTGATGATATTAGGACTTTAAACTGGAAGGCGACAGCTAAGAGAAATCAGTTTATGGTGAATCAATATGTTGAAGAAAAATCTCAACCTATTTATTCTGTAATTGACAAAGGAAGAATTATGCAAATGCATTTTGATGGATTATCCTTACTGGACTGTGCCATTAACGCCACGCTTTCAGTAAGCAATGCAGCATTAAGAAAACAAGATAGAGCTGGAATGTTAAGTTTTTCTGGAGAAGTTGAAGATTTTATCGCTGCCGAGAAAAGAAACTCTCAAATGAATTTAATTTCTGAAGCATTATACAATGTAAAAACTAAATTTTCCGAATCTGATTTTAGTCAGTTATATACTGTTATAAAAAGAAAAGTTCCAAGTCGAAGTTTACTCATTTTATATACTAATTTTGAGACTATGGACAGTCTTAAAAGACAACTACCTTATTTACGAGCCTTAGCTAAAAATCATTTACTACTAGTCGTTTTCTTTAAGAATACTGAATTAATTTCTCTGTTGAACACTGAGCCAAAGAATATTCAGGGAGTCTACGATAAGATTATTGCTGAAAAATTCATGTATGAGAAAAAGCAAATTGTAAACGAACTAAAAAAGTACGGAATCCAATCTGTTTTAACTAAGCCAAAAGATTTAACAGACGATACAATTAATAAATACCTCGAATTAAAAGCTAGAGGGTTTATTTAAATTTAATAGTATGAAATGGTATATAAAGTGTTTTATTTTACCTCTCTACTACTATAATTCGAAGCTTCTTTGGTAATGACTACATCATGCAGATGGCTTAATTTAATTATAATCACTTCCGATTTCATCAATAATTTTTGGAGTTGATGGGTATTTTTGCTCTTCGATATCAAAGTAAATCAATGCCGTTGCAATTAAAGAAACAACATAAAAAACAAATTCAACGATGTAAGAAACAATAGTAAGGATAAGATAAATGGGATCTGACAAAGTATCAAAATTTACAAAATTAAAACCTGTTACATCATATTCATAGATTATCATTGGAAGGTTTAAAACAAGAGATATCACAAAAATAAGCAAATGAACAACAAATAAAACTCCAAAAGTATCCCACCAATGATCCTTGATAAAACTAAATGAATCTCCAATAGAATCAAAAACTCCTCTATTTTGAAATATTAATATACAAGTAGAAACAGATAACACTATCCCTAAATATATCCCAGGAAAAAAGCACAGTAAAGTACCCATTCCTATAATAATTCCATTAATAATATTTAACCCTAAAAAAGACAAAGATTTATTTTTTATTAATATATTGACTTCATCAAATTTTACATTTCCTTCATTTTCCATATAAGATTTTATATAAGAAAACACAGAAGTTGCAATAAATGCGTAAGCAAAAGCATATGCAATTAAAGGTAGAAACACAGACCCCAAACTACTTGAAGGATCATCATTCATTCTTAAAATATCGAAAAAAGTAGCAGTAGAATCACTATAATATAATGCCACTCCTATAGTAATAATAACAGGGATTATAGAAGCTTTAAAAGTGGTATATAATAATGGCTTCCATTCACTTCTCAAAAAATTAATAGTATCAGAGATAATTCTCCCTAAGTCTCTTAATTTTTTAAATTCTATGTAATTTTCATTGATCATTGCACAACTTTTTAAATCATATAGGATTTACCTCCTACTATAATTTGGAGCTTCTTTAGTAATAGCAACATCATGTGGATGGCTTTCATTAATTCCAGAAGCTGTAATTCTAACAAATTTCCCAGTGTTTTTAAGTGTCTCTATATCTTTTGCCCCACTATAACCCATTCCAGCTCTTAATCCTCCAACAAATTGATGAATACTCTCCTCTAGTTCTCCTTTATAAGGAACTCTTCCTACAATACCTTCTGGAACTAATTTTTTGATATCAGCTTCTACATCTTGGAAATAACGATCTTTAGAACCTTGTTTCATGGCTTCAACAGATCCCATTCCTCGATATGATTTAAACTTCCTTCCTTCATAGATAATAGTTTCTCCTGGTGATTCTTTTGTCCCTGCTAATAAAGAGCCTAACATTACACAATCAGCACCAGCAGCAATTGCTTTTGGAATATCTCCCGTATATCTAATTCCTCCATCTGCAATTACAGGAACTCCACTTCCTTTAATAGCGGCAGCAACTTCCAAAACAGCAGAAAACTGGGGGAAACCAACTCCAGCAACAACTCTTGTTGTACATATAGAACCAGGTCCAATTCCAACTTTTACAGCATCCGCCCCAGCTTCAACTAAATACTTAGCAGCTTCGGGAGTTGCAATATTACCTACAACAACATCTAACTTAGGAAATGCTTTTTTTACTTCTTTTAAAACAGTTACTACTCCTTTGGTATGACCATGAGCAGTATCAATAATAACTGCATCTACTCCAGCTTTTACTAGTGCTCTTGCTCTATCTACAGCATCTGCAGTAACTCCTAAAGCAGCAGCAACTCTTAGTCTACCAAAACTGTCTTTGTTAGCCGTTGGTTTTTGCGTTACTTTTGTAATGTCTCTAAATGTAATTAACCCTTCTAGCTTATAACTATCGTCTACAATCAGTAACTTTTCAATCTTATTTTTCTGCAAAATAGATTCCGCTCCTTTTAATGAAGTTCCTACTGGAGCAGTAACTAAGTTCTTACTTGTCATTACTTCAACAATAGGTCTATTATTATCGTGTTCAAAACGTAAGTCTCTATTAGTTACAATTCCTTTTAAAATCCCTTCATTATCAACAATTGGAATTCCTCCAATACTATGTTCTCTCATAGCATTCTTAGCATCTGAAACTACTGCAGACGTTGGTAAAGTAACAGGATCTATGATCATTCCGCTTTCTGCTCTCTTTACTCTACGCACTTCTTGAGCTTGCTGATCTATAGTCATGTTTTTATGTAATACACCTATTCCTCCCTCTCTAGCAATTGCAATTGCCATAGCAGATTCTGTAACTGTATCCATAGCAGCGGATACAATAGGTACATTAATTGTTATGTTTCTAGTAAATTTTGTTTGAATGTTTACTTCTCTTGGAAGTACTTCGGAAAATGCTGGAACTAAAAGTACGTCATCGTACGTTAAACCTTCTCCTACTATCTTGGAATTGTGAGCAATCATAGTGCAATCAACTTAAAAATTAATTGCGACCAAATTTACAACTAATTCTTGACTTAGAAGCCTATAATTAATATTAGCTTTCTTTTGATGAAAATAATTGTTTTAAAACAACAAAAATTGACATTGTATAAGTGGCAGTCATTAAAAATCCTGAAACCATAATAACATACTTTACCCAAGTGAATCCTTTCCATAAAAAGTAAATTCCACCAAAAGTTAAAAGCAAAGAAACAAATGGTTCAACCATTAAAAAAAGTTGGAATTTTTTAGAGAGATTAGTCGTAGCAACTAATAAAGCTAATAAGAAGAATACAACCGATAATGATAACAAATGACTATGTATTGTTGTCATTACTTCTCCTCTAGATTTTTTAAATTTCATTACAGAAACATCTTCAATGTCTTCATTTCCTAAATAGCGTTGTTCTATTCCTGTAGGATTAGCGTCAGTAGTTGATCTAACAAATGAAATTCCAGAATAAAAACCAATACTTAAAGTACACAAGAAAAAAACGATTAACAGTTTAATCTCTTTTGAAAATGTTGAAATAGAACCATGTATTTGCATTATAGTACTTTGTTATCGATTAAAACTTGAAGGCTTAACAAAAAGGCATTGACAGCTCTTGTCATGGAGATAGTAGAAATAGTTGCCCCTGAAATAGGAATGATATCTTTTCCATGCAATACTTGATTATTTGATTTTAGTCCTATAAATTGTTTTAACCAACGCTTACTACCAATTTCACCACCGTAATCCTCTCTATAGATTAAAACTTTTGTTTTTGCTACAATTAAATCTGGAGTTAATAAAATAAGATAATCAAATAGATCTGTTTTACTTGGAGCTTTGTCTATATATGCATAACCAACGATTTTATCCCCATTAAGAATTTTAAAAAAACTTTCTTTTGCAATTTTTGAAGTCATTTTAGAATTTACTTCAGGTAAAACTTCAATTGGATTTAAAGAGAAACTTTCTATTTGAAACGTTTTTCCAATCTCCTTTCTTACTTTCTTTTCAATATTTTTAGGCAAGCCAAATGAGAAGAAAACTACAATGAATGGTAAAAAAAGAAGTATGGAAAAACGATTAAATTTCATGCTGCAAAAGTACTTTTTTAGAACCAAACTCCTATTCCGAAGTTCAATTGTTTCGTTGTATCGTTGCCTGCTAGAGCATTGTTTTTAAATTGATAATCTGCTTTTAAAACAGCACCTGGGGCTATTTTATAACTTAATCCAATTGTCCATTCATCTCTGTTATAAGAATCGTTTCTAATTAAAGCGCCTTCAGTATTAGCATGAGTATCATAGTCTTCATATCGTACAAATCCGAATAATTGTTGTCTTTTCCCTAAAGGAATTAAATTATACGCTGCCTCTAGATAGTATCCTTGCAAAGAGCTTCCTAAACTTCCTCCTGTTGCTGTGTTGTAACTTTCTGTGTCTGATAAGCTAGCATATACAAATTGACCTCTAGCTGTAAAGCGATTTTTAGCATACCGAGCATCAAATCCTACCATAGAAATCCCTACATCTGCACCATCAATATCTTGTACATCGATAGGAGATTGCGTTCTTCCAAAGTAACCAGACAAGCCTAATCGTAATCCAGGAAGGCCATAATAATCTAATTTTGCTGCAAAATTTGCGTTGTTAAATGTAGATTGAATTCCTTTCTGTCTTCCTCCACGTAACCCTTTACTTCCACCAATTAATCCTTTTGTAATTGCTCCACTTCCATCAGATTCAACCGATTTAAATCCATTAAAAATATAAGCTTGGTATCGTAATGAAGCATTATCAAATTTTCCAGTAACTCCCACTCCAATTTCTCTCCATGTCGTAGGAATAATTGCATTGTCCATACTTGGCCTTTCAACTCCATTAAAAGTAGTTGGCTCATGATACTCATTCACAATTCCCATAGGAACAAGCATTAAACCCCCTCTAAAATTAAAATTGTCTGTCACTGCATATTGTATAAATGCTTGCTCTACAAACACTTCATTTACATGCTCTAACTCTACTTCTGTTATAAACTGAGTTCTATCATCAAATTTGTATCCGAATAATAATACCAAACGTTGAACATCAACTTCAGCATTTTTTCCAGTTGGATTGTTATATGTTATTTCTCCATAACCTCCTACTGTTACTCCTGATTTTATATTTCCGCTCAAAATACGCTGAGCAGCATTTTGTTGGTTTTGAGGATTGTTTATTGAATCTTGATTGATCTTTGTCTGTCCAAATGCTACTGATGAAAAACATAGTGCAAAAAGGAGTGTAATTCTTTTCATTTTTATTTAGATTGATTATAAATAGTTATTTTCCGGGTGCAAATATATATAACTATTTAAATCAAACAAACCTTATTTAGATTTATTTTAAATAAAAATAAGGTTTTTTTATAACCCTTTTAAATACTCAATAACAGCTTTTCTGATATCGAATGGAAGTTCATTTACTTTGGGTTTATAGACGGAAATAACGTCGGGATTCTTTCCAGTTAGAAAAGGAATATCCAATCCTTTCATAAGAAAGTCACTGACCGCTATTGTATAATTTCTATTGATATCAATTGGCTGATCATCAATCCAGCAACGTTGATGCTTAAAGTCAATATTATATTTTTGTAAATAAGCCCCTGTCCCCGCTGCTTTCTCACCATATTCTAGGACTTTAGCAAGCAAACTCCCTTTCATTTCAACTTTCAACACTCCCCCTCCATAAGGCAATACTCTAAAAATATCGACACTGTTTATATTCCCAACCAATTCATCATCGATACGAATAGATCCTCCGTTTACAATAGCACAGTCAACCTTATCATCATAAGAAAAAGACATAGACTTCGTGATAATTTCCCCTAAATTGGTTTGAACAGAACGTATAGGAGTATCTCTTCCGTCAAGCGGAACATCTGTGTGATAAATAACTTCATATGGATTCTCTACAATTTGAGAAATTTGATCATTCATTATTTGTTGCCATTTATCAACCAATGTTTTTACAGTTGGATTGTAGGCTACTGTAGTATCTATCTCTTTCAATTGAGAAGATATTTTTGTAGTATTACTTTTTCTATCAAAATCAATTTTATGGATATAAGCCGATTTTGCATTCGCATCCGCTTTTCTAATAATAACATTTCCAGCTTTAACATCCTTATTTGTATGCTCATGTCCTCCCATAATTAATGGAACGTTCGGTAATAATTCAGCAATCTTTTCATCTTGTGCAATCTTTACATGTGTTAAACCTATAACAACATCTGCTTGATCTTTGATTCGATCATATTCTTTTTGCACAGATTCATACATATCTGTATAGTTAACAAAGTCTTTTGGATTAGAAGGGATACAAACACTAATGAATCCTATTTTAATTCGAGTTCCATCTGCATCAGAAATCTCTTTGATATGAGACCCTGTTATTGGTATTACTTTATCACCTATCTTTTGATAAAAAGGAAGAATAGTATCTCCTTTTTTATTAAAAACATTGGCTGAAATCCATGGGAAATTACTTTCATTTAATCTCGCTTTCAATTCATGTTCTTTAACATCAAATTCATGATTTCCGAAAGCAGCTACTTCAAAATTCATGGCATTCATAATTTCTACCATCTGTTTTCCACTAATCCTTGTCCCTTCATGTCTCATAGTTCCCAACAAGGATGGATTTAAAAAATCTCCCGCAATAACCAACATGGTATTTTTATCTTCTTTTAATAGTTCTTGTCGAACAGTTTCCAAACGTGCCATCCCTCCATATTTTCCATCTTGGATAGCTGCTATCTCATAAACATCATTTACCTGCAATAAGGTAAAAGAAATTTTTCCATCATCTTTAGAACATGAAATGAATAGAAGAAGAGAAAAAAGTTTAAGAATTGATTTTAAATAATTCATGGTTATTCTTTGTAACAAAATTGTTTATACAGAGCTTTAGATTCTATAACATTGTTTTTAGCTGATTCTAAAAACAATTCGCAAGCTTTTTTTGTTTTTTTAAGTTTAAGATAACATTCTCCAAGAAAAGATTTTGAGGAAAAGGCTAAATAATTTTCAGTAATTAGGTATTCAAATAATTCCTTAGCTTCCATAACTTTATCCAATCGTAAGTATGTTATAGCTAATTCATATTTTAATTCTAAATCTGACACAAGATAAAAGGAATCATCATCTAAATATCGATTCCCATAATAAATGACTAAAGTATCTGAATCATTAAGCATTCTTTCCTTTATTAATTTTTCATAAGCAATTAAAGATTTTTCAAATTGATTTAATCTTTTATAATTATTACCAATATTGAGAATTACTCTAGCATTTCTAGGGTTAAATTTTAGTATCTGATAATAGTCGTTTATGGCTTCTCTATAATACCCTAAAGCAGATTTATTAACTGCTCTATTATATATAGCTGGTCTGTAATCAGGCCATTTTTTGATTGCCCTATCTAATAGCAAATTTGCTTCTTGATACATTTCTGCATCTTCTAATTTTCTAGCTTCGTCAAAATAGTCAACAGCACTTTTAAAATCACATGAAAAAAGAAAAAAACAAAATATTAATAAAGTTGATTTTTTCATAGATAATAATATTAAAAAACCTGCAAAGCTTGATTATAAGCACTTTCAAAGCTCATGGCTTTGATTCCTGTTTCTGCTTTTTGTTCTGTAAAATAAGAAACCAACTTCTCAGTTGGCATATTTCCGGTCAACTCATCCTTTGCCATTGGGCAGCCTCCATAACCTTTAATAGCGCCATCAAAACGTCTACAGCCAGCTTTATAAGCTGCATCTACTTTTTCATGCCAAGAATTAGGTGTTGTATGTAAATGAGCTCCAAACTCTATTTCAGGATACTTAGGAATTAAGTTAGAATATAAATAATCGATTACCTCTGGAGTTGAGCTTCCAATAGTATCTGATAGCGACAAAATTTTCACACCCATATTAGATAGTTTTTCTGTCCATTCTCCAACTATTTCAACATTCCAAGGATCTCCATAAGGATTTCCAAATCCCATAGAAAGATAAGCTACCACTTCCTTATTTGTTCTATTAGCAATTGATAGAATTTCTTGCAAAGTTTCTATTGACTGTCCAATTGTTTTGTGTGTATTACGCATCTGAAAATTTTCAGAAATAGAAAAAGGATACCCCAAGTAATCTATCTCTTCAAATTGAGCAGCATCATTGGCTCCTCGAACATTGGCAATGATAGCCAATAGTTTACTTTGTGTGTTTGACAAATCAAGTTTTGCAAGAACATCGGCAGTATCTCTCATCTGAGGAATAGCTTTTGGAGAAACAAAGCTTCCAAAATCAATCGTATCAAACCCTACTCTTAATAATGAGTTGATATACTTAGCTTTTGCTTCTGTAGATATAAAGTGGCTTTTGATTCCCTGCATTGCATCACGAGGGCATTCAATAATCTTGACTTGATTCATTGAATCAAATATACAATAATTACTATTTTAAAATCTTCATTTTATTTGTTGTTTATCCTGTAGAAAGTTATCTTTAAACTTCTCTTATATAGAATTCATTATGAAAAAGCAACTGCTACTCTTTTCAATTTACCTCAGCTTCATTTTACTTTTAAACTCTTGTTTATATTCTGAATATGATTCATCTAAAGAACAAAAAATGAGATGGACATACTTAGAAATTAAAACTGAAATGACAAACGACACAACGAGTAGTTATCTTTATGGTCAAGTAAAAGAATCTGTTATAAATAAAATAAAAAGGAACGAAAATGCTAAAGGCATCTTCTTTGTAGAGAATACTAGATATATAAATGATGATGATTTACTACAACTTTATGAAGATAGAAATGATAAAGGAACACTGGCCTATAGAATAGAACATATTCAGAAAATAGAATTTTTTAAAAGAGACCCTATCTTGTTCTTTGATAAAAAGCAACTAGATGCTAGCGCTATCAGATTTCTTAAAGAAAAAACAAAATAATAACCAAAACTCATTTTGTTAAAAGTAAACTCTAAAAACAATGTTTGGAGTGATCCCTAATCCAACGTTTGTTTGTTCAACTAAAACATCGTTATCATTACTATCTTGACGAACATTGAATGTTCTACCAATTTCATTATCTCTATTGTAGATGTTGATAATTGAAACACCAAAACGCGCTTTTACTTTACTTTTAGAGTCCAAGTGAAAATCATAAAATGCACTAGCGTCTAATTTATGGTAATTAGATAATCTAGCTTGATTTTGCTGCCCTAAAACTAATTCACCATTATTTAAACCCACAACCTCTGAATATGGTTTTCCAGTAGCAAATTGCCATCCCAATGAAAATTGAAATTGCTTGTATTTGTATGAATTTGTCAAAGAAATAACATGTCGTTGATCAAAATTACCAGGGAACTTACCTGTTTGTAATTCAGGAAATTCAAAATCATTTTTACTGTAGCTGTATCCTAACCAAGTACGAAATCTGTTTATTTTTTTCTTTAATAATACATCGATTCCAAAAACGGTGCTATTTCCGTCTGCATAATCAGATACCAAAGCATTAGAACTAAAACCTCTCGTAAACGAAGTAAGTCCTTCTACTTTTTTGAAATAAGATTCTACATCCAATTTCCATCCATTTTTGTTGAAAAAGAATCCAAATGTTAATTGCTTGTTATTTAATACTGGAATTTCTTGCTCTTCATCGGTTAAAACCCAAACGGTATTCCCAACTCCTAAATCATTCAAATCAAATGAGACTAACTGACTAATCGCTTGATTTTTTATTTCAGCAGAAGCTTTTACTTGAAGTGATTTTGTTAGATTATAATGCATATACAATCTAGGCTCTAAATAATACTTTTCAATTTGTGAATACAAACTAGTTCTAAAACCTCCTCTTAAATAGAAATTATCTGTCTTGTATTCTATTTCACTAAATACATTATGCGTTGTTAACTCTGTGTCTTCACTCTCTTCTATAAGATTTTTATCATTAAAGGTAATATCATAATCAACATTATAGTTTACTAATTCATATCCAGATTTCCAGCTTACGCTTGAATTTATTTTATGCTTTGCTTGAAATGAAAGGCCAAAATCACTTACAGTATTATTGTTGAAATAGGATTCTTCTATAGCCCCATCTTCAAATTCTGCATATTTATAATCAGATTTAAACTTAGAAAATTTCAAAGAAGATGTAAATGCCCAATGTGTGTTTGGTTGATACTCCCAAAAAACACTAAAGCCATTATTAACTAAGTCGAGTGCATCTCTAGTTCCATAGCTTTCAGAATCTTCATTTGCGTAATTCAAGGAATTATCAACATGCAAACTACTAAGGCTTATTTTGTTTTTTTGATTTGGTTGAAAAACTAGTTTTGTGTTGATATCTAAAAAATCAAATTTATTATCTAAAACAGTCAATTCTTCTTCCTCTACTAGGTTATTTATCTCTTCAATAGTCGTATTTTGAAAAACTTTATCACTGAAGGAATTGAATGTAGGAAAGCTAACCAAATCATTTATAGAGCGTCTTGCGGAAAATAAAAACCCAACTTTATCTTTTTGAAGAGGTGTTTTTACAAAAGCATCAAAATGCAGGAAATTCAGACCACCTCCACCAGATGTTTTTGTTGGAACTTCTTTCATAGTATTAATATCGATCACTCCAGCAATACGATCTCCAAATTCAGATTTTGTTCCGCTTCTAAATACATTTACAGATTCTATAACATATGGGTTGAATGGTGAAATCATGCCAAACAAGTGTCCTTGGTGATATACTTTAATTCCATCATATAAAATCAAATTTTGATCTGGTGTTCCTCCACGGATGTGCAAGTTTGATGCTGACTCGGTTGGGCTTGATATTCCAGGTAATAATTGTAAACTTTGCAATATATCAGGTTCTGTAAGTCCAGGTAAAATTCCTAATTTATTAGGGTTCATAATAATAGAACCTCCGTTTTTATTTTTATCAAAACCAGCTGTCAGGTACTCAGTAACAACAATAATTTCATCTAAAGCATTCGTGTCAAAATCTTGATCGAAAGAAGATTTAACGACAATGTTTTCATCATCCAAAAAGATGAACTCTAAATTTAACTCTTCAGAAATATAATTGAGAAAAGATTTTAAATCTGCTGCTCCTTTATAAGTTAATTTTTGATCTACTAACAATGAACTTTTATAAGAAAAACGAACATTAAAACGATCTTCTATATCTTTAACAACCTCAAATAATAAAGTATTCTTGTATTGAAAATTCTGCTGCTGAGAATAGGATACAAGTGTAAATAAGAAAAATAAAGTAATGAAAAGTTTTTTCATTAATAGTTTTTAATAACAACGTTTCCGTTAGCATCTGTAGTATACGGAATTTCCATTGCAATAAAAACAGTTTGTATGGCTATTTTAGAGTTTTTATGAGATAATCTACCTGTAAAGTGCTCTGATTTTAAGTTCTCTTTCCCAAAGATTGTTATATTAAATTGTCTTTCTAACTCTTCTATTACAAGCTTTATTGGCATTTCTGTAAATGTAGTTTCTTCATTTAACCAGCTCGGAGTTGAGTCATTTATTACATACTCTTGGGCTTCAGTGTTTTGCAATCTAAATACTTGACCCTTGGTTAAATAAATTGAATCTTTTTTAGTAGTAACGACTAACACTTTCCCTTCAAAACAAGTAATATGATAAAGATCTTCTCTTGAGTTTACTGTAAATTGGGTTCCTAGAACAGTAACATTACCTTGTTTAGAGTTCACCACAAAACTTTCACCCTTTTTAACTTTAAAAAAAGCTTCTCCTTCAAGATTAAGCTCTCTATTCTTATTCCAATTATATTTTTTGAATGTAATTTTCGATCCTGAATTTAAATTAACCGAAGAGCCATCGGGTAATTCAAAAATCGTTTTCTCAGCCAATTGAGTCGTATACGTAGTGACTTGAAAGAAGAAACTATACACAAAAATTAAAAGAGCTATCGAAGCGGCTGTAGCATAACTCCACAAAGGAAGTACTCTTTTCTTCTTTTGCTCTTTATTGCTTTGTGAAAGTTTGTTTAAAGTAGCTTGAAAGTTTTCATCTACATTAAAACTTGGTGTTTCGACAGTTTCTAGTGTTTCAACAATTTGAGCATACTTAAGATAGTCTTCAGAGTTTTTAAATTCTTGAAGCTCTTCAGCAGTCAATTCGTTAGCTAGCCAACGTGCTAAAAAAGTATCATCGTATTGTTGTTCCATATTTTTCTTCTGGTTTCAATAGTAAAACATCTGTTTTAATAAAAACCCTACTTACAGTTTATAATTTTTAATTTTTGACCGTAAATGCAGCAATGCTTGATGCATTCTCTTCTCTACTGCTTTTTGTGAAATCTCTAGCATTTCTGCAATCTCTTTGTACTTTTTCTTTTCTATTCTATTCAATAAAAAAACTTCTCTTTGCTTTTCTGAAAGCGAATTAATAGCATCATTCAATTCTTGTTGAAATTCTTTTTCTCGCAATACAAATTCTGGGGTTTCTTTATTGACAGTGTCTTTTCTAGATTGCTTGTATTTTAATACTACTTTTTGATGTTCAACCTGATTAAAGAAATCATTTTTAACAACAGTAAATAAAAAAGATTTTACCTTATCTAAGGGGACTTTTGCACAATTCTTCCAAAGTTTTACAAACGCATCCTGCGTTAAATCGTCAGCTTGAGCAGCATTGCCGCATTTAAAGAGGATAAAGTTCCGAATCATCTTCGAATATTCTCGAAATAGTTTTTCGTAGACTCTTTCTTCGCAAACAGAGCTTAAAGGTGTATTCATTGGCTTAGTCAAGATAAAACAAACTTACTTCTTTTTTTAAAAGGTAGGGTATAATTCACTTCTCTTGTTTACATATCAAGGTAATATTAAGAAATTACCTCTTTACAAGAATCGATCTTCTTGTGTTAAATACAACCCCAGAACCCTGAAGATCTTCTTGTCGAGTATGTATCAATCTAAATCAGAATAATAATTGCGATTCCTACAAACACAATGATTTGCATCCATTTCAGCCAAACTCCTATTCCTTTGCTTTTTTTAATCTTATCTGAAATTGTTCCTCCTAAAAGGGCAATTCCAGAAAAAACAATAAAAGAGGTGGCTATAAATAACCCTCCTAAAACATAGAACTGTAGTACACTTGATAATGAGTCTGAAAATAAAAAACCTGGGAATAATGCTAAAAAGAAAATGGTTACTTTAGGATTTAATACATTCATTAAAAACCCAATTTTAAATAATTGAAACGGTGTCTTTTTTTGAACACCTTCAGTGCTTATAGATATATCTGAGCTACTTCTATACACCTTATATGCTAAATACACTAAATAGGTAGCTCCAAGAATCTTAATTCCTAAAAAAATATTTTCATTCTCTTGAATAATTACCGAAACACCAAAGGCTACTAATGTTGTATGAATGATACAACCAGTCATTAATCCTGAAACCGTTGCTAGTCCATACTTTTTTCCATGAACAACACTTTGCATTAAAACAAAAATATTGTCAGGCCCAGGTGAAATAGCGAGTATAGAAACAGAAGCTATAAAAGATATAAGTATTTGTAAATCCATTAAGAAACTACTTTAAAAGCGCTTTATTAATGTCTTTTATCAATTTAGGGCCTTCATAAATAAAACCAGTATACAACTGAACCAAGTCTGCACCAGCTTCTATTTTTTCTACAGCATCTTTTGCTGAATGAATACCTCCTACTCCTATAATTGGAAAGGCTTTGTTTGATTTCTCAGAAAGAAAACGGATAACTTCTGTAGAACGATTGGTTAATGGTTTTCCACTTAAACCTCCCATTTCCTTTTTGTTAGACGATTGTAACCCCTCTCTAGAAATTGTTGTATTTGATGCAATGACTCCTTCAATTTTTGTGTCAGCAACAATATCAATAATATCAAGTAATTGTTCGTCGGTCAAATCTGGAGCAATTTTTAATAAAATTGGCTTTTGAACAGGTTTTGTTTTATTAAGATTTTGTAATGTATTCAATAAATTGGTTAAGGGCTCTTTGTCTTGTAATGCTCTTAGATTAGGTGTGTTAGGAGAGCTAACATTCACTACAAAATAATCTACATGGTCAAATAATTCATTGAAGCAAATTACATAATCATCTACCGCATTTTCATTAGGAGTCACTTTGTTCTTACCAATATTTCCACCAATCAGTACTCCTTTATTCTTTTTTAGTCTTTCTACCGCTTCTTTAACACCTCCGTTGTTAAAGCCCATTCTATTAACAATGGCAGAATCTTCTCGCAATCGAAACAATCGTTTCTTTGGGTTTCCTTCTTGAGCTTTTGGAGTGAGTGTTCCGATTTCTACAAAGCCAAATCCGAAGTTAGATAACTCATTAAACAACTTTGCATCCTTATCAAATCCAGCTGCCAGTCCAACTGGATTTTTAAACGTTAAACCAAATAACTTTCTTTCTAAACGTTGATCATTCACTTTATACAGCCCTCTAAAAATTGAAGGGAATAGTGGGATTTTACTTAAAGTCCGAATCAATGAAAAGGTAAAGTAATGTACCTTCTCTGGATCAAATAAGAAAAGTATTGGGCGAATGATTAGTTTGTACATAGTTATTATAAAAAAAGCTCCATAAGGAGCTTGTTATTATCTTAAAACAGCATCTAAATTCTTTTCGAATGTTTGCTGTAATTTTTGCATTATTTTATCTATCTGCTTATCTGCTAGTGTTTTAGATTCATCCTGTAAAACAAAACTTACTGCGTAAGATTTTTTACCTTCTGGTAGGTTGTCTCCTTCGTAGACATCAAATAAATCTACACCTTTTAATAGTTTTCTCTCTGACTGGAAAGCTAAATTATATACTTCTTTAAAGCTAGTTTCATTATTTAATAATAATGCTAAATCTCTTTTTACGGCTGGAAATTTAGGCAATTCTGAAACTTTTACTTTCTTTTTTCCGGCGTAAGAAAGGATACTGCTCCAATTAAAATCAGCAAACAAGACTTCTTGTTTGATTCCGAATTCTTTCAAGACTTTCTTTCTTACAACTCCAAAATCAACCAACTTCATTTTACCCAAACTCAAACTGATTCCTTCAGAGAAAATATCTGATTTCGCAGGGGTGGTTTTAAAATCAGAAAAACCAACTCTTTCTAAAACTGTAGTGATAATTCCTTTCATATAGAAAAAATCAGAACTCTTTGCTTCTGTTTTCCAACTTTCCTTAACTCTATCTCCAGTGACAAATAGTGTTAAGTGTTTATCTTCTTGATATCCACTTTCATATTTATGATAGGTTTTTCCAAACTCATAAAACTTTAATGAGTTGTTTTTTCTATTGATATTATGTGAAACAGATTCAAGCCCACTAAACAATAATGATTGACGCATTACCTTCAAATCATTACTCAAAGGGTTTAACATTTCTACATTAAAATCAGCATTTAAATTTTCTGACAAACCAATATAATCTTCCTTTGTTAAGGAATTCGCCATTGTTTCATGAAAACCTAAAGAGGTTAATTGATTGGCAACTACATTTTCTATTTTAACATCTATATTAGAATCAAAAGAAATAGATGTATTTAGTTTGTGTGAAAATTTGATATTGTTGTATCCGTAAACTCGTAAAATTTCTTCAATAATATCTGCTTCACGTTGAACATCAACTCTATACGAAGGAATTGTTAATCCTAATCCTCCTTCAGTTTCACTGCTGATTTTAATTTCTAAAGATGCTAATATATTTTTGATTGTTTCTTTATCAATTTCTTGACCAATCAAACGAAATGCGCTTTCATAAGACAAGAATACTTGAAAATCTTCTATTTTTTCAGGATAAAAATCCATGACGTCTGAAGCAATCTTACCTCCTGCATATTCTTCTAATAATAAAGCCGCTCTCTTTAAAGCATATTCAGTCGCATTAATGTCTATTCCACGCTCAAAACGAAAAGAAGCATCTGTATTTAAGGCATGTCTCTTTGCTGTTTTACGAACAGAAACTGGGTTAAAATAAGCGCTTTCTAAGAAAACAGAGGTGGTTTTTTCTGTTACTCCAGAATCTATTCCACCAAAAACACCAGCAATGCACAAAGGATTGGATTCTGCATCACAGATCATAATATCGTCTTTGTCTAACTCTCTTTCAACTTCGTCTAACGTGGTAAACTTCGTTCCCGCTGGCAATGTTTTCACAAGTACTTTATTTCCTTTAACTTTTTGAGCATCAAAAGCATGTAACGGCTGACCTAGTTCATGCAACACATAGTTGGTAATATCAACTACATTATTCTTTGGAGTCAATCCAATAGATTTTAATCGGTTTTGAATCCACTCGGGAGAATCTTTTACTTCTATGTCTGTAATTGAAATTCCACAATAACGTGGAGCCAATTCTTTATTTTCAACTTCAACCTCAATTCGTAAAGTCCTTTCATCTACATGAAAATCACTAACGGAAGGTGATATCAATTCTAAACTTATTCCATGCTGTATTAAGCCAGCTCGTAAATCTCTAGCAACTCCAAAATGGCTCATTGCATCAGCTCTATTTGGAGTCAATCCAATTTCAAAAACTTCATCATTTTCAATATTAAAAACTTCAGCGCCAGGAGTTCCAACTTTTAATCCTTTCTTAAGAACCATAATTCCATCATGATCAGTTCCAAGACCTAATTCGTCTTGAGCGCATATCATACCGTGACTCTCTTCTCCTCTAATCTTTCCTTTTTTGATTTTGAACCCTTCCCCTTTATCGTCATACAATGTAGTTCCTATCGTAGCTACAGGTACTTTCTGACCAGCAGCAACATTAGGTGCACCACAAACAATCTGAAGAGGCTCGTTACCTCCTACGTCAACAGTAGTTACTTTTAAACGGTCTGCATTAGGATGCTGTACACAGGTTAACACTTTCCCAACTACAATTCCTGCCAAGCTCCCTTTAATAGATTCCTTAGTTTCAATTCCTTCTACTTCTAATCCTAGATCAGTTAGCAATTCGCCAGTCTTTATGGCATCCCAATCAACTTGTAAGAATTGCTTTAACCAATTGTATGATATCTTCATCGAGTCTTATTTCTAGATTCAGGCGCAAATTTAAAGAAATTAAACTTTTTTATAGGGTATTTCACAGATTTTACCGGTAGATATTTCTTAGGTTTGTGATGTAAGTTTCTAATTACCGTATCGAACTAAACTTTTCAAGCTTTATTCATGAAAAAAATCCTCTTTTTACTATTCATTATTTGTTTCATTTCTTGCGAAGACCAACCAAGTTCTAAGGCTCTAGAAAAGGGATATTATAGAGTTATTCTAGAAGTTCAAGATCAGCAAGAATTGCCTTTTGTCATGTATGTGAATTCTAAAAACTCTTTAGAGATTTTAAATGCTGAAGAGGTTGTTTTAGTTGATGAAATAATATACAAAAACGACTCTGTTTACATACAAACACCTGTTTTTGAAGGCTATATAGTCGCTAAAATTACAGACAAAGGTTTTGAAGGGAGTTTTATCAAAGAAAGCTTAGATAGAATTGTTCCTGTGAAAGCAGAAAAAAACAACCAGGAGCGATTTCCCATAAAAAAAGAAAAAATCTCTGAGAATCTAGGAGGTATTTGGGAAGTAGTGTTTAGTGAAAATTCCAAAGAAGGAAGATACATCGCTAAAGGTATTTTTGAACAAAATGGAAATCAAATTACTGGAACATTTAGAACTACTACTGGAGATTATAGATACTTAGAAGGTGTTGTAGATGGAAAAACGTTCAAGCTATCTACGTTTGATGGTGCTCATGCTTTTCTCTTTACTGGGAGTATAGATGGTGATGATATTTCAGGCGATTTTTATTCTGGAGATCATTGGAAAGAGCCTTTTATTGGACAGAGAAACTCTACTTATCAATTGCCTAGCTCTAATGAATTAACCTTTTTAAAAGAAGGCTATAATACTTTTGAATTTTCTTTCCCTGATTTAGATGGAAATTTAGTTTCATTAGAAGATCAACGATTCAAAAACAAAGTAGTTGTTGTTCAAATTATGGGAACTTGGTGTCCTAATTGCTTAGATGAAAGTAAATATTTTTCTCAATTTTATAAAGACAATAGAGATCTTGGTATTGAATTCGTTTCATTAGCCTTCGAAGCAGCGAAAACTCCTGAAATTGCAATCAAGAGAATTAAACGATTAAAAGAAAAAATTGGTGTCGAATATCCTATCCTTCTAGGGAACTATGGAGGAGAAGAAAAGACCTTGGCAGAAGACAAGCTTCCAATGCTTAACCATGTTATCTCGTACCCTACTGCTGTTTTTATAGATAAGAAAGGAAATGTTAGGAGAATTCATACTGGATTTAATGGACCAGCTACTGGTCAAAAATATTTAGATTTCAAAAAAGAATTTGAAGATTTTGTAGCTTTGCTTCTTTCTGAAAAATAACCATACATATAAACCTATTCTCCATGGCTGAAATTAATAATACTTATTGCAACTACGTCAAAAATTTAGGAGAAAATAATGTTCATAAAGTATATCATGACACGCAATATGGGTTTCCAATTGATTCTGATAATGAATTATTTGGTCGATTAATTTTAGAAATAAATCAAGCAGGCTTGTCTTGGAATACAATCCTTGTAAAACAAGAAAATTTTAGAATAGCGTATTCTAATTTTGATATTAAAACAATTGCTAATTATAGTGAAGATGAACGCAAGCGTTTACTCAATGATGTTGGTATTATTAGAAATAAGCTAAAAGTCAATGCTGCAATCCATAATGCTGGAATCATTTTAGAATTACAGAAAGAATTTGGCTCATTTAGAGAATGGTTAAATCACCATCATCCAAAAACCAAAGAAGAATGGGTGAAGCTTTTTAAAAAGACATTTAAATTTACAGGAGGAGAAATCACCAATGAATTTTTAATGAGCTCTGGCTATTTAAAAGGCTCACATGATGAGAACTGTCACATCTATAAAGAAACTTTGAAAGCCAATCCTAAATGGAGTCAATAAAATTTAATTCAACTATTGCCGTTAACACTATAAATAAACATAAAACATTTACCTATGAAAAAAATTGTATTCATCTTATCTTTTGTCTTTGCTTCTATTTTCACTTCTAATGCTCAAGAGCTTGGTTTTCGATTTGGTGATGTTACCGGAGGTAGTACTGCGATAGATATTGTTTTACCCATGGGAGAATCTACTCGAGTACATGCTGATATTTCTTTTGGAGATGGTTTAGGAATCGATCTTATTTGGGATTTTATTTATAAACCTTTGGGTAGTGAGGATTTACATTGGTATGCTGGACTTGGCCCTTATACTTTCTTAGGAAGTCCATTTCAATTAGGAGCTGTGGGTGAAATTGGATTAGAGTATCGTTTTAATGAAATCCCTTTGGTTATAGGAGCAGATTGGCGACCTTATTTTCGCTTAATTGATAACACCAATTTCGGAGTGGATAGCTTTGGAGTAAATATGAGGTGGGCTTTTTAGACTATCTAGATAACATTTATCCCAGACAAGTTTACACGAAACCCTAAAAACACACTTGTTCTGTATATTGCTATCGAATCGTTAGGACTTTCTATATCCGTTCTTCTAACAAATTGTAACAATGAGGTAAACTTAATTTTATCACTTACACAATATGAAAGATCCATTGTTGCTCCAATATTAGCAAAATCAAAAGACCAGCGTTTAACAATTCCATAATTGAATGCTATTGACGTTTCTATCCGTTCTGACAAAATAGGAATCCTATTAAACGTATACCCGACTTGCAATACTGAATAACGGAAGTATTTCCCCCCATGGAGATCTGCATACTCTAATGCTTGTCCAAAAAAGTAATAACCGCTTTCTAATTGCTTAGATTGAACTGAAAAATTCACTAAAAGGTTCGGTGTAAATGGTTTGTTTCCATAATCATCAGTCATTATTGCTAACTTCGGATCAGCAAAAACATCCACAGAAAACATTTCTTGTGATGCCATTTTTTCAGAAAAAAACAGCACTACTAGTATTGTTATAATCTTTCTCATTTTAGAAGCATTTAATCTTCTTTTACGAAACATCACAATACTTAATCAATAAGCTACATCAATAATTTACAATAAATTATCTATCTTTTTTATATACGAGGGAGTGAAGTTTATTAGCTGATAGATGTAACCATCAACTAAAGATATTAATATGTTTACAGTAAAATAAATATTCAATAAAGGGGAGTCTTAGCTATACATATTTGTGATTACGAAATAGCTAATAAAATCGCAATCATTAAAGTTCCATCAAGGGACAGGAAAGCTAAAGTACAAAAAAAAACAAAGCTACCTGCACTTAATGAGCTGAAAATAAAAACATTAACTAATATTTGACCAAATTCCTGAAGCTTTTGAAAGTTCTGAGTAGGTTATTTGAATTGCATTATTTTCTGGATTAGTTAGATTTGGATCTTCTTGTAATAATCGAATAGCAGCATCTCTAGCTTGCTTTAAAATAGGAGTATCTCTTATAACATCTGCAATTTTAAGATTCAATATGCCGCTTTGTTGAGTTCCCATAATATTTCCTGGTCCTCGTAATTTTAAATCTACTTCAGCAATTTTAAATCCGTCAGAAGTCTCTACCATCGTTTTCAATCGAGTTTTCGCTTCTGAAGAAAGCTTAAAACTTGATAACAATACACAATAACTCTGATCTGCTCCACGTCCAACCCGTCCTCTTAACTGATGCAACTGACTCAATCCAAAACGCTCTGCACTTTCTACAACCATCACACTGGCATTAGGTACATTCACCCCTACCTCTATAACAGTTGTTGCTACCATGATTTGAGTTTCACCTTTCACAAAACGCTGCATTTCGTACTCTTTGTCAACAGCTTTCATTTTTCCATGCACAATACTAATTTGATAGTTTGGAGAAGGGAACTCTCTAGAGATACTTTCATAACCATCCATCAAATCCTTATAATCCATCGCTTCTGATTCTTGAATTAAGGGATAAACAACATATACCTGCCTTCCTTTTCCAATTTCTTGTTTCATGAAATTAAAAACTGATAACCTATTGCTATCATATCTATGTACAGTCTTCACTTCTTTTCTTCCTGGAGGTAATTCATCAATGACAGAAATATCCAAATCTCCATACACACTCATAGCCAAGGTTCTAGGAATAGGTGTGGCTGTCATTACCAAAACATGTGGAGGTAATTCATTCTTCATCCACATCTTAGAACGTTGTGCAACTCCAAAACGATGCTGCTCATCAATAATTGCTATTCCTAAATTCTGAAACTTTACTTTATCTTCTAACAAAGCATGCGTCCCTACTAATATTTTTAGTTCTCCATTTTCAAGTGCTTCATGAATTTCTCTTCTCTTCTTTACCCTTACAGAACCAGTCAATAAGTCTACTTTCAAATTCATTCCAGACAATAACTCTTTAATAGCATTATAGTGTTGCGTTGCTAAAATCTCTGTAGGAGCCATAATTGATGCTTGAAAGCCATTGTCTATAGCTAATAGCATCATTAATAAAGCGACTATTGTTTTACCGGAACCAACATCACCTTGCAATAAACGATTCATATGTGCTTTAGAAGCTACATCTTTTCGAATTTCTTTTAAAACACGTTTCTGAGCATTGGTTAAATCAAATGGCAAATGATTATTATAAAAATCAGTAAAGTAATCACCAACATGTTCAAAGACATAGCCTTTGATTTTATTCTTTCGAATTAATTTTTTGCGCACTAATTGCAATTGGATAAAAAAGAGCTCTTCAAACTTTAATCTATATTGAGCTTCAGCCAATAATTCTGGGGATTTAGGAAAATGGATGTTAAGCAATGCATCTCTTTTTCCTAAAAGTTGATATTCATTTATAATTGATGGAGACAAACTTTCATTAATGCCTTCAAAGATTTGCTTTAATAAATCTTGCAAATACCCTCTGAACATTTTATTACTAAGCCCGCTGTTAACTAATTTCTCAGAAGAAGAGTAGACGGGTTGAAGTTTAGACTGAATTTTTCTCTTATAATCTTCAACTAAATCCATTTCTGGGTGAACAATAGAAAAATTCCCTTTAAAATGATTCAACTTACCATATATAATATAAGGTGTATTAAGTTTTATTGAATCCTTTAACCACTTATGTCCTCTAAACCAGACCAGTTCCATCGTTCCAGTCTCATCTTGGAGCTTGGCAACTAGTCGTAATCCTTTCTTTTGTTTTACAGATTTTAATTCAATTATTCTACCAAAAAGCTGTATTTCAGAATTATTATCAAGTAATTCATTTATTTTATAGAATTTTGTTCTGTCTATATATCGGTATGGAAAAAAGTGCAAAAGATCATTTAATTTACTCAACCCTAATTCAGACGAGAGCAATGCTGCTCTAGCATTACTAACACCTTTAACATAAGTGAGAGGGTTGTTTAAATTCATGAAATCATCAAATTTTAAGCGAATTTAATGATAAATGATACATTTTTTCTATACTTTTTTTTGGTAGGTAAGGGTTTTTTTACTTTATTTGACAAACATAATAGTGAATCAATGTCCCCTAAGACTAAAATTTCTCTACTAGTACTCTTGATTTCGACAGTAGGTTTTGTGCCAAATATAACTGGTCAAAATAAATCGAATCAAACCAAGAAGCTTCCTAAAACGGTTGGCGTCTCAGTATCCCCATCTCATTTTCATTTTACTCAAAAGCAAGGAGAAATTAAAACGTATGATATTACGGTTAAAAATAGTACTTCTGCTGCAAAAGAGTTTAACGTTAATGTATATGACTTTGATATGAATGGAAAAGGGAAGAGTAGTTTTTTACCTGCAGGGAAAGGAAAGTACTCTTTATCTAAATGGATAAACATCTCTCCTACTTTTATACAACTAAAACCTTTTGAGAATAAAAAAGTAAAGATTACGGTAAGTGTACCTACAGATGATGCTGGAAGAAAGGCAGCTTGGTCTATATTAATGATAGAACAACAAGCGCCAAGAAATAATCTTTTAAACACAAACAAAGATGGTAATACGATAGCATTAGGTATTGTGCCTACTTTTGCTTTTGGAATTTTTGCTTATCAGAACCCTCCAAACGTATTAACAAATAAAATAGAATTTACAGATTTTCAGTTAAAAGATTTAAAAACTGGAAAAGCATTATACATAGAAGTAGAAAATCAAGGTGATGGAATTGCATATTGCACATCATATATAGATTTAACAAATTTGGATACAGGCGAGCAACAACGACTAAAGGTTAAAAACTTTACAATAGTTCCTGAACTAATTAGAGATTTCAACTTTAGTTTGCCCAACTTACCCAAAGGAAAATATCTAGCGGTAGGAGTTTTAGATTACGAAAGCTCTGAAGAAATACAAGCTGCTAGAATGGAATTCGAAATTAATTAAACTTTAATATTAACCCCCTTAAAATCGATTTATTATGAGGAAACAAATTAAATTATTATTTACGCTAGCCGTCTTAGTTGGTGCTATTGGTACTGCCAATGCACAATTAATTGACGAGAAGGATGTGTCAGTGACACTAGATTTACAACCTGTATTACAGTTAGATATGACAACTGCTAATCAAGTTGAGTTTGTATTTGATGATATCAATGAGTATTATGCTGGTATCACTAACTATGCAGCAACTATTTTAAAAGTAAGTTCTACTGTAAGTTGGGATTTATATGCTGTAGGTAGATCTTCTGGAGCTACTGCTGCTGGATTCTGGGATCAACAAATTGATTACGGAAACAACAATCCTAATGCAATTGATCAATTACCATTAAGTTTGTTAGAATTGAGACAATCTCAAGCAAACAGTGGTGATGGTGCTGCAACTGGTGCTTTTTCTGATTATAGCTCAGCTTTTTCAGCAAATGGAGTTGTAAGTCGTGCAAACAGTTTATATGTAAATGGTGGAGCAATTACTCCTCCTTCTACAACTGACAAGTATATTGCTGGTCATGCTGGTACTTCGGGTACTGCAGGTCAAGATTTTATTGCTGGTGGAAGTTATTTAACTCAAACTGGTATTACTTCTGACTACTACTATGCAATTGATTACAGAATTCTACCAGGTTTACCTGCTGTTTTTCCAAATGCTGGAAATGCAGATGGTACTGTAGCTGAAGATATTGTAACAAGTAATGGTGCAGGAAATTATGCTGAACCAGGAGTATATACAATGTATGTACAATATGTTTTATTAGAAGATCAATAGACGTTAATTTTTTAATATTTATATTTGGGATGTGACTCTTTTGAGTTACATCCCTTTTAATTAAAATACAAGTGAAAACTACCATAAAGACTATTTTATTATTAGTTGTTGGAGTTCTATTAGGAACAAAGGCTTTCGCACAGGTTCACTGTGGTGCTGTTGCTATTGTACCAAACAGTTCGGTAAATCAAGTTGTAGTCTTTGATGATTTTACAAAATACAATGCTGGAGTTACCATTCATAGCGTTGCAAGAATCAGAATTACAGTTGAAGATAAGGCAGTTGTAGATCCATTATGTTCTTGGAGTTTACGAATGTTTATCGAAAATAACTCTGGTGCCGGTACTCCTGTTGATGAGTGGGAAGAATTAACAAGGTATGGTAATGGAAATGCTGGGAATCCTCAAATAAGTGCATTACAAATTAGAGTGCGAAATACATGTTCAACATCAACAGCAGATAATGTTTTTAGAAACTTTAACGACACCAGTGATATATTAGATATCATAGAACAAATGTTACCTGTTACACCTGCAGGAAGTTGTTCTCAAGGGGTAAATGGTCCTGGGAGTTATCTGACAAATTTTGATGAATTCAACTTTGATATTGATATAAGAATTAATCCTGGATTTCAATTTAACCCTGGAATCTTTAACCTTAACATTCGTTTTCGTCTAGAAGAAAACTTATAAACCTTGAAAAGATTTTTGTCCCCTTTAAAAAATTTTCTAATTATTGCTCTTTTTACTGCTTTATTAAGTAGCCATTCAATTTATTCTCAAAATACACAAGAACAGGATACCATCTCTTTTATTCGGTTTGGGAATATCTCAACAAAATTTAACAAATCTTCCTTTGAATTAAAAAAGGGACGTATTATTTCTAATGTATTAAAAGTTGTAAATCACGACAATCGTGTTACTAATTTCACTGTAGATGCCTTATTTCCAGGAGGCTGGACAAGAATTGATGATGCAAGTAAAGTATATAGTGTACGTCCAAGAGACACTATTATTGTACCTATCATCATATCTCCTACGAAACTAATCAATGGAAATACTGAAATTGTAATTAATGCTTTTATTATATCTACAGACGGGCAACAGATAGGTAATAATTTCTTTACGCTTAGTACAAAAAAGAAAGTCGCTTGGAGTTTAGGTATAAAAAACAATACTAATTATTATTTCAAGAATGATGAAAATGAAAGAGATTTTAATTTTTCTGTAAATAATGACGGGAATTACAAACAAGATGTCTTCTTAAGTTATACTATTCCTAGGAAAGACTTAATTCTTGCTGACACTTTATCTGTTAAAATTAAAGACCCCAGCAAAACATTTACCTTAGAAGCCGGTGAAAGTAGAGAGTTTTCTTACAAAGCTATTGCCACTTCTTTTAACGAGCGAAATAAAAAGAGAGTTTCAATTAATAATTTTTCTCCAATTACTAATAATGAAAGAATTACTAGAACTCTTGTTATTAACAGTAGCGAACCTAAAATTAGTCAAACCGGATTACAGAAAAGAACAAAGCTTAATTTTATAAAACTCCCTAACGAAATAGAAGCAAATCCATACGGGTACCCGTTTTTACCTTTAGTTGTAGATTTAAATGCTCAAAACATTTTAGACGATAGAAGTTTTTTATCATTAAACCTACAAGGTTATAAACAAATAAGCCCACAAGCTAGCTTATTATATTTCACTCAATTTAACTACAGTAATAGTTTTTTTACCAACAATGTATTTAAAAATGCGCCTTGGTATGTTGGTTATTTCGATGATAAAAAATCGATTGAGATTGGTCAAGTTAGTGGTGATTTAATAGGTACTTCAGCGGCAGGAAAAGGGATTAAAGCAGCATATCGATTTAGTGAAAAACATTCTGCAGGGGCATTTTATACAAATTCAAGCGGATTATTCAACTCTGATCAAAGTATTATAAGTTATGGAGCTTGGTATCGTCTTAAATACAATGAAAATATTCGATTAACTGCTAAAGGTGGTCGCAGTAAAAACTCATTTATAAACAGAACTACAACAGTAGCATCTGTACAACCCACTGTTCGGTTTTTGAATGCACATACTCTTACATTTCTTGGTGGTTTCAGTAATCAAGAGTTCCAACAAAACAGCGCAACAGTTAATACTAATGGATACATTCTTGGTACAAGCTACTCCTCTAGTCTTTTAAAAAGAAAATTAAAATCGAATGTTAGTATTCGATACAATGATCGTAATTTTAGTAATGGTACTACAGAAAGAGCCTTTTTAAATCAGCGTTTTACATACGAACTTTCTAAATCATGGCTATCCATATTTTCTGGAAATTATCAAAAGATTCGTGTTTTTAATAGAAATACCGATCAGTTTTTATACAACCAAGAAACTCTTTTTGCAAATGTTGTCTTTTCTAAGAGAACTCCTGAAGGCTCCTATCAACCAGGAGCATTTTTCGAATACAGAAACTTCCCTAATAATTCATTTGTTTTAAGAGGATTAAACTTTAGGTATTCTATTTTCAATTTAGAGCAAAACTTTCTTTCTTCAATCTTTACAAGAGCTGGCTATGCTAAACCTAGAGACCAAGTAGACGCAAAAGAATATTTTAGTCTAGAAGTAAGTGGTTTGTTTCGCTATCATACATGGAATGTAACAGCACGATATAATCTAGGAACGTTTTCTTCTATTACTTCACAACAGAATCAAAATGACATTATAACACCTCAATCATTGAGGCTTTCTGTACAAAATCAGCATTTGTTCGCTAACAAACATTTTGCATTAGAATCGAGTTTAATCTATAGTTTTAATAATGTCTTTAAAAATCATTCTTTAGGAATCTTTCCGCAAGCATACTACTTTTCAAATTCTGGTTGGAGATTTGGCTTAAGTGCAAATTATATTTTTACCACAAGCGATTTTAGTTCAGTTTTTGATGTTACAGACATCAATCAAAACCCTGGACAACAAAACATAGGACCTACTACCAATAGTAATTTAAACCTAAATTTTAGTCTTCGTAAAGAATTTGGTGTTCCGATACCATTCACGAAAAAAATTGCCGCTACGACCAAATTTGTCTCTTTTTTGGATATCAATGGAAACAGTATTAAAGATCAAGGAGAAACAAGCATTCAAAATGTTGTAATTAAACTGAATAGAAATGAAGTAATTACCAATTTTGATGGTGAAGCCACTATAAAGAATTTGAAGTTAGATAAATACAAATTAGAAACACTCTCTCTTGAGAATTTAAATGGATGGTTTGCTAATACACAAGATTCGATAGTAATTAACCAAGACGGTATTAATTATATTCCTTTTGTTCGGGGTATTAAAGTGTATGGAGATGTCATTGTTGATCGTCAAAAAATTACCGTGATAGATGATAAACCAATGGATCTGTCGCGTATTAAGGTGAGTGCTGTTAAAGGTGATAAGATATATAACACATTGACTGACAATAATGGCCGTTTCGAATTTTATTTGCCCTTTGGTCAATATACCATTACTATGGACGAAGGAGTATTAGGAGATCGATTTAGAATTAGTAGAAATAATATTCCCGTACGACTTCGTAACAGTCAAGATGGAGTGTATGTTTCCTTTTATATTATTGAGAAAAGGAGAAAAGTAAACTTCAAAGATTTTACCAAAAAGAAAAACGAATAAGAGAACTTCTCTTTAGGCACTATTCTTATCTTTACAGCCCAAAATTTAATCACTATGCGATTACATAGAAACTTAGTATACTCTGTTATAGATAGTATCCGCGATATCTTTAACGAAGGAGTTTATGCAGACAAAGCAGTAGAAAAAGCGTTAAAACGTGATAAGCGCTGGGGAAGTCGTGATCGTAAGTTTGTTGCAGAAACCATTTATGATATCGTACGCTGGAAACGCTTATATGCAGAAATTGCGGAAGTAAAAGAGCCTTTTGATCGTCCAAATATTTGGCGTTTGTTTTCTGTTTGGTGTGTTTTAAAAGGAATTGCTTTACCAGATTGGACTCAAATAGAGCCCACTCCTACTCGAAGAATTAAAGGGAGATTCGATGAACTTTCAAGAATAAGAAAGTTTCGTGAGTCCATTCCAGATTGGTTAGATGAAATTTGTGTGGAAGAATTAGGTGAAGGCTTATGGGATAAAGAACTAAGCGCTTTAAACAAACAAGCAGAAGTAATTTTGAGAACCAATACCTTAAATACCTCTAAAGAAAACCTACAAAAAGAATTAGCTGCTGAAAACATTACAACTGAATTTGTTCCAAATCATCCAGATGCTTTAAGACTTCCTGAGAGAGCTAACGTTTTTAGAACAGAAGCTTTTAAAAAAGGATTTTTTGAAGTTCAAGATGCTTCCTCTCAATTAGTAGCAGAATATTTAGATGTAGAACCGGGTATGAAAGTAGTAGATACTTGTGCTGGTGCGGGAGGAAAAACATTGCACCTTGCTTCCTTAATGAAAAACAAAGGGCAAATCATTGCCATGGATATTTATGAAAGTAAGCTTAGAAAATTAAAAGTAAGAGCAAAAAGAAACAAAGCGCATAATATAGATATGCGTGTTATTGATTCTACAAAACCTATCAAAAAATTACATGGGAAAGCTGACCGAGTTTTAATTGACGCTCCTTGTTCAGGAATTGGTGTACTAAGAAGGAATCCTGATTCTAAATGGAAACTTCAACCAGAGTTTTTAGATTCAATTAGAAAAGTTCAACAAGATATTTTGCAACAATATTCTAAGATTGTAAAACCTGGTGGTAAAATGGTCTATGCAACATGTTCTGTACTTCCATCAGAAAATCAAAATCAGGTAACGACTTTTTTAAAGTCTGAAGCCGGAAAAGATTTCATTTTAATTAAGGACAAAAAAGTGTTAGCCCACAAATCTGGTTTTGATGGCTTTTATATGGCTCAAGTTGAAAGGAAAGAATAATATTCTATACTATATAATTTTTAAAGAATAAAATACTATTTAATAAATCAAATAAAGAATAATGTTCTTTATTTGATTTATTTATTGCTTTATAAATTTTTCTTCATATTTCTTATTAGAATCAACATCAATAATTTTAAGAATGTAGATCCCTTTAGATAGTTTCTCTAGATTCATTTGATCATTACCTACAATCTCTTTCTGATAAGCTAATTGCCCCATCATATTATAAATAGAAACTTTATACGTTCCTGCTTCTAAATTGATTGACAAATCAGTTTCAACAGGATTTGGAAATACATTCACGTTTTTTCCAAAAATTTCTTCATTAGTAGATAATATACTACCAGTTAATGTAAGATTTCCAAGCGCATCAAAAGGATCTGACCATATTTGATTTGTATATACATCAACTCCTGTTAATGTTTTTAAAAACGCTTCTAAAGCTAACTTTTCATCATTTGTTAGGTTTAACATTTGATTTCCTGGGCCAGGAGGGTTCAATTTATTATCTAAGTTCGTATTTGCAGGATTATCTGGAATAGCATTATAATGATCTATTACTTGCAACAATGTTGTTAAACTCCCATCATGCATTAAAGGTCCGTTTAAATTCCCATCTGGGTTAACAATATCACGTAATGACGGTGCTCTTGTATTTGTTAAATCAATCTCAGTAGCACTCCCTGCAACAGCTATAATTCCATTGTTTAAAGAATTTGGGTTTATGTCGAACTCAGGTGGGCCATGACATCCAGCACATCCGGCGCCCCCTAAATTAGGAGGGTCTAAAAACAATTGTTTCCCTTCATTTTCTTGCGTTGTAAAGTTTGTAAAAGGATTATTTAGATTAGGCACGGTCGTCATCCCAGCATCGAATTTCGAATCAAATGACTGAATACTTCTTACAAATTGGGCCAAAGCTCTTTGAATTCTAGCCTCATCTATTGTAGCATTTCCAAAAGCAAATTCAAACAATGTTTGATAATAATCTATAGCAGAAAGCTTTGTTATTAAATCATTAAAATCAGGATCTCCATTCGTTCCGCTAAATCCCATTTCTACATGATCTTGAATTGGTTTCGTTACCTGATCTTCCAATGAAGCTGCTCTTTCATCCCAAAAGAATTTGCCTTCAGCAGAGAAACGGCTATTAATGAGTCTCATTGAATGTCTTCCTGTATTACCCCCGTCTAAACCTAAACTAGTTGTCAATGGATCTCCAAATGCGAAAGCTTGTTGATGGCAACTAGCGCAGGCAATAGTGTTATTATCAGATAGATTCTTATCATAAAACAATACTCTCCCAAGAGTTGCTATTTTATCATCTATAGGATTTGCTCCTGGTGTATTGTCTTTTACAATATAAACAGGAACTGTTTGATTGGCATAATTGAATAAACTATCGAGGTCAATTGTTCCGCTAAGAAGGATAAATCCCAAGCCAAGAAGGGTAATAATTTTAGGTATTTTTTTTATCATATAAGTTAAGTTAGATTGATATTAGTGTGTTTAGATGAGGTTTAAATAAATAACTTGCGTACAAGATAATTTTTATTGTTAATAAATGATTCATAACACTCAAAAAAAACAAGAATTCAACCTTAAAATTACAAACGAAAATTTTAAATTTGTAGCTTATTAAAATCGACAAATCTATACGATAATGATCCATTTCTTTGGAAACCAAAACAGTAAAGTTTTTGCTGTTCAAACATCAGAAGAATTAACTGCTGAAAGCATTTTAAAATTAACTTGGCTTTTTGGCAACCAAAATAAACTCAACTCGGCGTCTCTTGACGCCTTTTTTATTGGCCCTAGAGCAGCAATGATTACTCCTTGGAGTACCAATGCTGTTGAGATTACCCAGAATATGGGGATTTCTGGAATCATTAGAATTGAAGAGTTTAGCAATGTTTCAGAAGGTTTTTCTGATTTCGACCCAATGATTCTTCAAAAGTTCAGCGGATTGAATCAAGAGACTTTCACAATTGATATTCAGCCTGAAGCTATTTTAGAAATTGATGACATTGCAGCATATAACGCTCAAGAAGGCTTAGCTTTAAATGAAGAGGAAGTTGATTATCTAAATAATTTATCTACTAAGATTGGTCGAAAACTAACAGATTCAGAAGTCTTTGGATTTTCACAAGTAAACTCAGAGCATTGTCGACATAAGATATTTAATGGAACTTTTATTATTGATGGTGAAGAGCAACCAACTTCGTTATTTAAAATGATTAAAGAGACATCGAAACAAAACCCAAATAATATTGTTTCTGCATACAAAGACAATGTTGCTTTTATTAAAGGCCCGAAAGTTGAGCAATTTGCTCCTAAAAGAGCTGATATTCCTGATTATTATCAAACTGAAGATTTTGATTCTGTAATTTCTTTAAAAGCAGAAACACATAACTTTCCTACAACTGTAGAACCATTTAATGGAGCTGCAACAGGTTCTGGAGGCGAAATTAGAGACCGTTTGGCAGGAGGAAAAGGATCACTTCCTTTAGCTGGAACTGCAGTCTATATGACTTCTTATTCTCGTTTAGAAGAGAATAGGCCATGGGAAAATATAGAAGAAAGAAAATGGTTATATCAAACTCCTATGGATATCCTAATCAAAGCTTCCAATGGAGCTTCAGATTTTGGAAATAAGTTTGGCCAGCCATTAATTGTTGGTTCTGTATTGACTTTTGAACACAAAGAAGATGCTAGAACACTAGGCTTCGACAAAGTGATTATGCAAGCTGGTGGAATTGGATATGGTAAAGAAAGTCAAGCTTTAAAAGACACTCCTAAAGAAGGTGATAAAATTGTTATTTTAGGTGGAGACAACTATAGAATTGGAATGGGGGGAGCTGCCGTATCCTCAGCAGATACAGGTGAGTTTTCTTCAGGAATAGAATTAAACGCAGTGCAACGCTCCAACCCAGAAATGCAAAAACGTGCTGCAAATGCAGTTCGTGGAATGGTAGAAAGCGAAGAGAATTTTATCGTTTCTATTCACGATCATGGTGCTGGTGGTCATTTAAATTGTCTATCAGAATTAGTTGAAGATACTGGAGGGAAAATCGACTTAGATCAACTTCCTGTTGGTGACCCTACTCTATCAAATAAAGAAATTATTGGAAATGAATCTCAAGAAAGAATGGGATTAGTCATTGCTGATAAGCATATTGATACGCTACAAAAAATTGCTGAGAGAGAACGTTCTCCAATGTATCAGGTAGGAGATGTTACCTGTGATGATAGATTTACCTTTGAATCAGCAACAAACGGTAACAAACCAATGGATTTGGCTCTAGAAGACATGTTTGGCTCTTCACCAAAAACCATTATGAATGATAAAACGGTTCATAGACAATATGAATCTGTGTCTTATAACTCAGAAGAATTTACAACCTACTTGTCTCAAGTATTGCAATTAGAAGCTGTTGCATGTAAAGATTGGTTAACAAATAAAGTAGACCGTTGTGTTGGAGGAAAAGTAGCCAAACAGCAGTGTGTAGGTCAGTTGCAAATTCCATTAAACAATGTAGGGGTTATGGCATTGGATTATAAAGGAAAAGAAGGGGTTGCAACCTCTATTGGACATTCTCCTATTTCTGGCTTAATCAATCCAATTGCAGGAAGTAGAAACGCTATTACTGAAGCATTAACTAATATAATTTGGGCTCCTTTAAAAGATGGCTTACAATCGGTTTCTCTATCCGCTAACTGGATGTGGCCATGTAAAAACGAAGGCGAAGATGCTCGTTTATACAAAGCAGTAAAAGCAATTTCTGAATTTTCAATTGATTTAGGAATCAATGTGCCAACAGGTAAAGATTCTTTATCAATGAAACAAAAATATCCAAACGAGGAAGTAATTTCTCCAGGAACTGTTATCATTTCCGCTGGTGCCAATTGTAACGATATTACAAAAGTTATTGAACCTGTCTTCAAAAAAGAAGGCGGATCTATTTATTATATCAATATTTCCCAAGATGATTTTAAATTAGGAGGTAGTTCATTTGCTCAAGTTGTTAATAAGATTGGGAATGAAGCTCCAAATGTGAAAGATGCTGCATATGTAAAAACCGTTTTTAATACCATTCAAGATTTAATTAAAGAGGAACAAATCGTTGCGGGGCATGATGTAGCTTCTGGTGGGTTAATTACTACCTTATTAGAGCTTTGTTTTGCTGATGTAAATACTGGAGCCAATCTAGATTTGTCTTTATTAAATGAACATGATTCTATTAAATTGTTATTTGCTGAGAATGCTGGAATAGTCATTCAATCAAAAGATGACAACATAGAAGCTATCTTTTCTAAAAATGGAGTTAGCGCTCTTAAAATTGGGAATGTAACTGACAGCGATCGATTGAATATCAAAAATCATTCTACAAATCACTCTTTATCCGTTTCAAACTATAGAGACACTTGGTATAAAACCTCTTTCTTACTCGATCAAAAACAAACGGCTAATGACTTGGCAAAAGATCGATATGACAATTACAAAAATCAACCTTTACAATATACATTTCCAAATCATTTTACTGGAAAACTTCCAATAATAGACAATTCAAAACCAAGGCCAAAAGCGGCTATTTTACGTGAAAAAGGAAGTAATTCTGAACGTGAGATGGCAAATGCAATGTATCTAGCTGGATTTGATGTGAAAGATGTTCACATGACTGATTTAATATCTGGTCGAGAAACATTAGAAGACATTCAATTTATTGGTGCTGTTGGTGGGTTTTCTAATTCAGATGTTTTAGGGTCAGCCAAAGGTTGGGCAGGTGCATTTTTATACAATCAGAAAGCAAACAAAGCATTAAAAGATTTCTTCAACAGAGAAGACACATTAAGTGTTGGAATTTGTAATGGTTGTCAATTATGGATGGAATTAGACCTCATGAATCCTGATCATGAAATACATGGGAAAATGACTTATAATGATTCTGGGAAACACGAAAGCGCCTTTACTTCTGTAAAAATACAAGAGAATAATTCTGTAATGCTATCCAGTTTAGCGGGCACAAAATTAGGTGTTTGGATTTCGCATGGAGAGGGTAAGTTTAGTTTACCTTATTCTGAAGATAAATATGATATTGTTGCCAAGTATAGCTATGAAGGATATCCTCATAATCCAAATGGTTCTGATTTTAATACAGCCATGATGTGTGATAAAACTGGACGTCATTTAGCGACCATGCCACACATAGAACGTTCAACTTTTCAATGGAATTGGGCGAACTATCCAGCAAACCGAAAAGATCAGGTTTCACCTTGGTTAGAGGCTTTTGTCAATGCAAAAAAATGGATTGAGAATAAAAGTTTATAAGAACTGTCACAAATAGAAAAGAGGCTTGTCTTTAGTATGACTAAAAACCTTATAATCATGAAAAATAAAATCACTTTACTAAGCTTTTTCTTAGCTTTTACAAGCTTCGTTGCTTTTTCTCAAAAAACTGTAAATGCAAAAGATATTATAAAAGATATCAAAGCTGGTAAAACCGTTTCAATATCTAATGCAACTATCGTAGGAAATTTAGACTTTACCGATATGGAAGAAAAATTAAAAGATCTTCCTAAAAGAAAAAGAAGATGGTGGAATAATAAGGGTAATAATACAGTTAAAAACAATATTGAGACCAAAATATCTTTTGTAAACTGTGTCTTCAAAGATGATGTATTAGCTTATATTCCTGATAGTGACTATAGTGGTTATACATTTACTGCTAATTTTGAAAATGACGCAATCTTTAAGAACTGTACTTTTGAAAGAAAAGCGATGTTTAAATATTCAGCTTTTGAAAGAGCTGCCTCTTTTGAAAATGCTAAATTTCAAAATGAAACCACTTTTAAATACGCTGAATTTGATAATTATATAAGTTTTGCTAATTCAACTTTCGAAGAATCAGCAACATTCAAATACTCTAAATTTAAAGATGGTGTTTCTTTTAAGGATGCTAATTTTGAAGAAGATTTAAATATTAAATACACAGAAGTAAAAGGTAAGTTTAGTATGTCTGGAATGAAGGTTGGTTATGACATTGATTCTAAGTACACTAAGATAAATGGAAGAAGTTTTTCTAAATATTTACTAGACAATCAATAAAACAGGTATAAATACCTATATACAGTATAAGTCTCTTAATTAACTTTACAGTCGAAAATTTGGTCGATATAGTTTTAGGGGACGACTTTATCACCTAATAATAGGTTTCAGCAATGGAACCTATTATTTTTTTATCTTGTAAGCGTAAAACACTTACTATGTTCGAATCTGTAACTCGCCTATTTGATTGTCCTTATTATCAAAATGAAAACTATCCTCAAAAAAAATCTTTAGTTTACAAAGAGGATAATGAATGGAAGCACTACTCTACTGAAGAATTTATTAGCATTGCCAACCAAGTTAGCAGAGCATTACTGAGTTTAAATATAAGTCCGAATGATAAGATTGCAGTAATTGTACCGGTTAATCACCCTAAATGGCACTTCATAGATATAGGAGTTCTTCAAATTGGAGCTCAAAATGTTCCTTTATATGCAACTTTATCCGAAAAAGATTATGAATATGTATTGAATCATTCAGATTCAAAATATTGTTTTGTTGCTGGAGATGATATCTTTGAAAAAGTAAAAGCTGTTCAGAAAAATACACAATTAAAAGAGATCTATCGTTTTGATAGTGATAATTCTAGCATTGGCTGGAATGCTTTTTTAAATCTAGGAAAAGATGTAGTTCTTCAAAATCAAGTTGAAGAATTAAAGAAATCTATTCAACCAGAAGATATTGCAACTATCATTTACACTTCAGGAACTACCGGGACTCCAAAAGGAGTTATGCTATCACATAACAATATAGTTCAGAATGTTAAAGTAACTGCTAAAAGGTTAAACATTCATGGTTCAGGAAAGAAAGTTGTTAGCTACTTGCCTGTCAGTCATGTTTTTGAAAGAGCAGCTGGATACTATGAACAGATCATGGGTTTTGAAATTCATTTTGCTGAAAGTATAGAACAACTAGGCGATAATATTAGAGAGATAAAACCTCATATGCTAGCCGTAGTACCAAGGCTATTAGAAAAAATATTTGATAAAATTATAGACAAAGGCAGTAAACTAAAAGGTGTCAAGAAGAAACTCTTCTTTTGGGCATTAGAGCTAGGAGAAATTTATAAACCATATAAAGGAAATGGTGCATGGTATAAATTTCAGTTAAAGATTGCTCGAAAAATCATTTTTAGTAAATGGCAGGAAGCATTGGGAGGTAATTTAGAATTTATGCTATCTGGAAGTGCTCCCTTGCAACCTAGGCTTATTCAAGTTTTTACAGCAGCTGGAATTCCTGTTTATGAAGGTTATGGAATGACTGAATCTTCACCAGGTGCTACATTAAACGATCTTAGAAATAATGGCTTAAAAATTGGAACTGTTGGAAAACCTTTAGAAGGCATTGAAATAAAAATTGCTGAAGACGGAGAAATTTTAATGAAAGGGCATTGCGTAATGCAAGGATATTACAAGCGAGAGGATTTAACAAATGAAACCATTAAAGGAGGATATCTTCATTCTGGTGATATAGGAGAACTTGACGAAGAGGGTTTTTTAAAAATCACAGATCGAAAGAAAGAAATTTTCAAAACATCCGGAGGAAAATACATAGCGCCTGCAGTATTAGAAAGTGAATTGAAAAAATCGAGATTTATTGAGCAAATAATGGTGATTGGAGAAGGTCAGAAAATGCCGGCAGCTCTTATACAAATCAATTTTGAATTTGTACAAGAATGGGCAAAAAGGAAAGGCATTATAATCAAAAAAAATGATCAAAGTAAAAAGCTTCGAAAAAGAATTCAGAAAGAGATTGATAAATGCAACCAGAATTTCGGGAAATGGGAACAAATAAAAGAGTTTGAAATTACAGAAGAAGAATGGACTTCAGAATCTGGACACCTAACTCCTACTATGAAAATGAAAAGGAAAGTTATTCTAGAAAAACATAAAAACTTATATAATAAAATATATAATCTGTAAAAAATAGCTCGCTATAATAGTATATTGTGAAATCTATTGCTTTTTTGTAATTTGCGAATTACAAATTTTCACACACACAGAATATATGTCAGCAGAAATCACTCGATTATTCGACTTTCCTTACTATGCCCAAAAAAAATTCAATCTAGACAAAGTTTTTGTTACGAAGTATGGTCAAGACTGGGTTTCAACATCTAATGAAGAGTACATTCAAAAAGCCAATCAAATTAGTAGAGCTTTACTAAAAATAGGTGTCCAACCGAATGATAAAGTTGCTGTAATTTCCTCTACAAATAGAACTGAATGGAATATAATGGATATTGGTATTTTACAAGTAGGAGCACAAAATGTACCTATCTACCCTACCATATCAAAAGAAGACTATGAATATGTGTTAAATCACTCAGAAGCAATTTATTGTTTTGCTTCTGATCAAGAAATTGTTGATAAACTCAATAAAATAAAAGGAAATACAAAACTAAAAGAAATATATACTTTTGATGATATTTCAGGTGAGAAAAATTGGAAAGAAATATTGACTTTAGGTGAAGATAATAGCAATCAGGATGACGTTGAAGCTCGAAAAAACGCAGTAACAGAAGATGATTTAGCTACTTTGATATACACCTCAGGAACTACTGGGCGGCCAAAAGGTGTGATGTTATCTCATGGTAACATTGTATCTAATATTTTAGCTAGTGGAAAAAGAGTTCCTTTAGATCAAGGGAATTCTATTGCTTTAAGTTTTTTACCTATCTGTCATATTTTTGAAAGAATGATATTGTACTTATATCAATACTGTGGAGTTGAGATTCATTTTGCAGAATCTATCGAAAAAATGAGTGACAACTTAAAAGAAGTTCGTCCGCATGTGATGACTGCTGTTCCTCGTTTGTATGAAAAGGTTTTTGATAAAATTTACGCTCGCGGGGAGGATCTTTCTGGATTGAAACAAAAATTATTCTACTGGGCAATTGATGTTGCTTTAGAATTTGAGCCTTATGGAGCAAACGGATGGTGGTATGAGAGAAAACTGAAAATTGCTAGAAAGCTAATTTTCTCTAAAATAAAAGATGGTTTAGGTGGGCGTCTAGATTTAATGGTTTCTGGAAGTGCTGCATTACAACCAAGGTTAATTCGATTCTTTGCTGCTGCTGAGATGCCTATCATGGAAGGTTACGGACTAACGGAAACCTCTCCAGTTATTTCAGTAAACGATCAATTAAACAAAGGGTTTAAAGTTGGCACAGTAGGAAGAGTTATTGAAGGAGTTGATGTAAAAATAGCTGAAGATGGTGAGATTCTTGCCAAAGGGCCTAACATCATGCAAGGATATTACAAAGATCCTGAAAAGACCGCTGAAGTTCTCCAAGATGGATATTTTCATACAGGAGATAAAGGAGAGATTGATAGCGATGGATTCTTAAAAATTACTGGAAGAACCAAAGAAATGTTTAAAACATCTGGAGGTAAATATGTTGTTCCTCCGTTATTGGAAGGAGAATTAAAACAGTCTCGCTTTATTGAACAAATCATGGTTATTGGTGAAGGTGAAAAAATGCCAGCTGCATTGATTCAACCTAATTTTGAATTTATTCAGGATTGGATAGAGAGAAAAGGACATGCTATTGGGAAATCTTGTGAAGACATTGCCTGTTCTCAGATTGTTATTGATAGAATTCAACGAGAAGTTGATGAATGCAACAAAAACTTTGGAAAGTGGGAACAAATAAAGAGATTCGAATTGACTCCAGAAGAATGGTCAATTGATGGCGGTCACCTAACTCCTACAATGAAAATGAAACGAAAAATTATCAAAGAAATTTATAACGATTTATACGAGAAAATATATCGAGGGTAATAAAAGACTCTATAATTTATACGATGACCACTTCAATAAAGTCATTAAATGATGATTAAAGAGCTTAAGAAGAGTTAAATGAAGATAGACAAACGTTTTAATGAGTTAACAAAAAGTCAATATAAACATTACATTGACGATTATAAAAAGTACACTGATTTCAATGTTCTTGGCCTATATCGGTCAATCTGTGAAAATGATAAGCTTAATTTAGAGTCAAAAATTGAAATAAGAAATTATGCCAACAATACATTCTTAAAAACTTTTGAGTTTTATCAACTCAAAGATCCTGATACTTACTTTGACT